>ENA-OQCN01000654-OQCN01000654.1-human-gut-metagenome-genome-assembly--contig:-NODE-654-length-18357-cov-3.677071_pt1 | contig 18357 bp, 22 predicted proteins | sample MGYA00242497_ERZ504576 | MGnify/ENA primary metagenome ERZ504576 (study PRJEB26092, sample SAMD00036296) | human gut metagenome | host: Homo sapiens | study: EMG produced TPA metagenomics assembly of... | reverse complement strand
GTGGAACCGATTTCCAGGTGCTTGTGCTTGTCTTTATCTTCTGGATTCGCAGATGTACTCCAGTAAAGCGGTTTCCCACTTCACATCGCCTTCTCCTGGATCTGAGTTGGTTGTTCCAGCTCCAATTACTTCAAATGGATAAAATGTATTTGGATAGAACTCCATATTAGTGCTCAGTCCTTTTACAATACTGTCTGTAACTGGCGGTGTCACAGGTGTATGTCCCTTAGCCGGACGTTTTGTCTGATCAAGTTTTACTTTCTTTATTCCGCTTTCTGTTCCCTTACTTGGTTTAATATAAAAATAAAGGTCTATTGCTTTATCTGTATCCAGATCATTCAGATAAATTGTAAAATTCTTATCTTTACTTATAGCCTGTTTATTCTTAATTGCATCTTTCTTCGGTGTACTGGATGTTCCGTCATCTCCGCGCTCTACCCATGTATAGTAGCATGTACCTGTAACATTTGTACGAAGTGTTACAGATGCAGAATCATGTGCAGTCCACTGAAATCCCGTCCACTTAACATCGATGCTGACAGCCTGTGTCGGTTTAGGAGTCGGACGTTCACTCTGATTCAGTTCAATCTTCTTCAAATCACTGACAAGACCATCACTGTCCTTAACACATACATAGACATCATAGCTAGTCTTTGTATCAAGATTGCTGAGCTTAATAGATGTCGCTTTATTTGCACTGATCGCTGTACCTTTTCCGCTTGTATCAATGGATGTAACTTTTGTTCCATGTTTTACTAATTTATAATAGTAATGACCAGCCTTGTCAGAGGTGATCGTAACTACTGCCTCTGAAATACTGTTCCATTTGGAGAAGGCTGCTTTTGTGATCTTCGGAGCCTGTTTAGGAGTTTCTGACAGGATAACAGGAGTATTCTTCACTTCGCTGAGATTACCCTCACTGTCTTTAACCTGTACATAGAGGATAACTTTTTTTCCTGTAAGATTCTCAAGTTTGACCGAATGTTTCTCACCGGTCTTAATAGCTTCACCATCCTTGGATGTATCAAACGTCGGTGCTTCTGCTCCTTCTGCAACCCATTTATAATACAGTTGTCCATCTTTATCAGATGTGATCACTGCTGTTGCAGTTGTCCCACTCTTCCATTCTGTGCTCTCAATAGATACTACAGGTTTCGTTACCTCTGCTGCAGCCAGCTTACCTGTAGTCTCATCAACAGTAAATTTCGTTGTATCGCCCTCATACTGGGATGCAAGATTCTTAAGAGCTGCCGCAAATACATCTGTATCTGTCAGATCATCAGCCTTGGTGATCACTGTAAGATCTGCTGCCGGACTCTCCACAGAAAATCCGATCTTTGCCTGATCTGTGATCTCTCCCTTCACTTCGATCTTTCCTTCGCCTGAAAGAATGATATTGGCTGGAGTTGTACCGTCTGCGTTGGTATTACCTGTGATGCTCGGCTCTGAATCTGTTGCTCCTTCACCTTTCTTCACAGAAATTGTACCTGTACTGTATACAGCTCCGTTGTCACATTTATTACCGGTGATCGTACCACCTGTGATCAGAACGCTTCCGCCTTCATTGAAGATAGCAGCTCCTCTTGCAGTTGTATTGTTATTGGCAAGAGTTACGCCTGTTGTCAGGGAAAAATTCGCTCCTGCTGCAACATGGACCAGAGAACCCTCTGCTGCTGAACCATCCGTAACAGATCCATCAACAGTCAGTGTCCCTACTGTTGTATCTGTCTTAGTGGCATCCTTCTTAGCCATATAGAGTGCACTGCCGGCACTTACTTCAAAAAGATTGCCCTTGAAGCTGTCTGCACGTTCAATAGAAGCCTGGGTGTCTGCTCCTAAAATAGCAATACTCTTATTCGCCGGGATCGTTACGGAATCTGTAAGCTCGATTGTTCCGCTGATCACGATTTTGGCCGGCTCTGCCTCTGTAACTGCAGTTGTGGAAGTGTCAACAGCTGTCGCAGCTTCAATCGCTGCATGAAGTTCTGCCTCTGTAGTAACGATCGTTCCTTTTTCTGCGGCTTCTGCTGCGGCCTGTGCTTCTGCCTCCGCCTGTGCTGCTGCGGCTGCCTGCTCTTCTGCTGCCTGTGCTTCCGCCTGAGCTTTCGCCTCCGCTGCAGCCTGCTCCTCAGCCTGTTTCTGGGCTTCCGCTTCCGCTGCTGCCTGTGCATCTGCCTCTGCCTGAGCCTGAGCCGCGGCCTGTGCATCTGCTTCAGCCTGTTTCTGGGCTTCTGCATCTGCAGTAGCTGAATCATCTGTAGCATCTGTATTATCTGTATTATCATCTGTAACCTGCGCCTCTGCGGCTGCAGCTGCACCAGCTCCTGTATCCTCAGCAGCAAATGCTGCGGCTGGTGCCATTCCAACAGTCATGGAACCGGCAAGCAGGACTGCAAAAAGTTGTTTTTTCTTCATTTTTATGTGTCCTCCTGTTATGAGTTAGTCTGTCTAAATCAATAATTAAAAAAAGTATAGCACAACGCCGAAAAAAAGTAAAGCGGACTCAAGAATCCGCTCTACTTCACCATTTTCGGCTTAATCACTTACGGACGAACCTGTCCGTTTCCGTAAATTATATATTTGGTAGTTGTCAATGCAAGCAGTCCCATCGGGCCTCTTGCATGAAGCTTCTGGGTGCTGATGCCGATCTCTGCTCCGAAACCAAACTCATTTCCATCGGTAAATCTGGTTGATGCGTTCACATAGACTGCCGCTGCATCCACCTCATCCAGGAATTTCTGGGCATGTACATAATCATTGGTAATGATCGCCTCGGAATGCTTGGTATTGTATCTATTAATGTGGGCGATCGCCTCTTCCACAGAATCTACCACTTTCACTGAAAGTATGTAATCCAGGTATTCTGTTCCCCAGTCTTCCTCTGTTGCAGGAACTGCTCCTGGCATCAGCTCTCCAGCATCTTTATCTGCACGCACTTCAACATGTTTCTCTTTCAGGCGCTCTGCCAGTACAGGGAGAAATTCATCTTTTACCCTGCGGTTCACAAGAAGGGATTCACAGGCATTGCATACGCCGACTCTCTGGGTCTTGGCATTGATCACAATATCTGCTGCCATCTGAAGATCCGCAGTCTCATCCACATAGATATGGCAGTTTCCGGTTCCTGTCTCAATGACAGGAATGGTACTCTGGTTCACAACAGCCCTGATAAGTCCTCTTCCACCTCGTGGGATCAAAACATCCACGTACTGGTTCATCTTCATAAACTCAGCTGCTGTTTCTCTGGAAGTATCTTCGATCAGCTGGATCGCATTCTCAGTGATCCCTGCTGAAACAAGTGCTTCACGGATACATTTTACAATCGCTGTATTGGAATGAATGGCATCGCTTCCACCTTTGAGGATCACAACATTTCCGGTTTTAAAACAAAGTCCGAAAGCATCGGAAGTTACATTAGGACGTGCCTCGTAAATGATTCCGATCACACCAAGAGGAACTCTTTTCTGTCCGATCAGAAGTCCGTTAGGACGTTTTTTCATGCCTGTTACTTCACCGATGGGATCTTCCAGTCCTACAAGCTGGCGAAGTCCGTCTGCCATTCCCCCGATCCTGTCAGCATTCAGCATCAGTCTGTCAATAAGGCCTTCAGGCATCTGGTTCTTTTTTCCGTTTTCTACATCCAACGCATTGGCTTTCAGTATCTCTTCCGTATGATCTGTAAGAGCCTGTGCTACAGTCTCAAGTGTTCTGTTCTTGTCATTTGTGGAAAGATTTCGAAGGACAACTTCTGCATCCTTTGCGTTTTGTCCCAGTTTTTCAAGCATTTCATTCATTTCCCAATATTCCTGCCTTTCTTACTCTTATTACAGCAGTTTTTACTGCGCGTCGCGGTATATATTCTCTTCTGTAACGATCACCTGCGGTCGGATATCTGTAGGCTCTGTGGGAACTTCCGGAAGAATCTGGAAAGAAAATCCCACTGCCACCCGGCTGATCTTTGGATGTTTCTCAAGGAAACGGTCATAAAAACCACCGCCATATCCAACCCGGTTGCAGTTCACATCAAAAGCAACTCCTGGCATAACCATCATGGCATCCTCCCAGGAAACTGTCTCGCCGTCTTCCTTTGGCTCCGGAATTCCGAAATAACCGGATTCCAGCTGGGAAAAATCAGTTAGCTTATAAAACACCATATCTTTTCCGAACACCTTGGGAACTGCAACTTCCTTGCCATCCTTCCATGCCTGCTCAATGATATAACGAGTGATCACTTCATGGTTATAATCTGCATACGCCATGATCCGCTCTGCCTCCTGATATTCCGGAAGGACTGTCAGTTTTCCTGTGATCATGCGGCTTTTTTCCTGGATCCATTCATCACTGTGTTCTTTTCTTGCTTTGAAAATCTTTTTTCTAATTTCCTTTTTTTCTTCCATATTTTTCTCCCAGATTGGTGATGCTTCCATCTTTTTCTTTAATATCGATATTGTTCAGATGTGCACGCAGGCTGCCTTTTACCGCATCCAGATATTCCCTTCGAAGTTTGGCCTGTTCAACTTTCTCCTCTTCTGTAAGGCCTACACTCTTCTGCTTATGTGCCAGTGCATTGATTCTGTCGATCTTGATATTGTCCATCATAATAAAACAGTCTCCTCTTTTTTTCTATCTGAAAATTATTCTTACAGCAGTTTCTCAATATAATCGATCAGGAAAAATTCTTCCTTCTTGTTTCCTACAAACAAAGTACCGCAGCTCTTGCCTTCCACGATCCTGTGAATGTTGTGGAAATCGTTTCCGTTGGCAATGACCATGTCAGTTCCTGCTGCTGTGGCAATGATCGCTGCTGTAAGCTTGGTCGCCATTCCCCCGGTTCCCACATTGCTTCCTGTTGAAGACTTGCCAAGTTTACGCATATTATCATCCATATTTTCTACAATGTCAATAAACTCTGCATCCGGATTGGAATTGGGATCATCTGTGAAAAGTCCGTCAATATCGGACATCAGGATCAGAAGATCTGCGCCGATCAGCGCGGCAACTACAGAAGAAAGCGTATCATTATCACCGAATTTTACAAGATTCTGAAACTCATAGGAAGATACGGAGTCGTTCTCATTTACGATAGGGATAACACCTACGGCAAGAAGTTCATTAAACGTATTCTGGGCATTTCTGCGGTTTGCATTATTGACCATGGTATTCTTTGTCATAAGGATCTGTGCCACCATCTGGTTATATTCACCAAAGAGCTTCTGGTAAATAGTCATCAGTCTGGCCTGTCCTACTGCCGCACATGCCTGTTTTTTCTTAAGTTCTGCCGGTTTACCTTTCATTCCGAGAGCAGCTGCCCCTACAGCGATCGCTCCGAGGATACCAGTACCACGTCTTTTCCCTGGTTGTGAAGATCGCTGAGTTCTCTTGCAAGGATCTCCAGCTTGCGGAAATCCAGTCTTCCAGTTTCTGTATGGATCAAAGAAGAAGATCCAATCTTGATTACGATACGTTTCTTATCTTTCAGTTGTTCTCTGTAATTTGCATTCATGTTTTCTGTTTCTCCTGATACCTGATATTTATTGCATGATCCGGACAATCATTCCATTGCCCGGACCGTTCTTTGTTTTATAATATAAATCTACTGATATGTGACGGAATCGACACGATCATTCTGCACGATCTCCACCCAGGTTGTTCCCTGATTCAGACGGATCTCCTGTTCATTGGTGTCATAATAATGAGTAATTCCCCATTGCGAATCCTTTTCCCAGCGGATATCAATCGCTTTTCCTCTTGTGATAAACTTGCCCTGTCCGCCGGAAGTGGCATCAATATTCAGGTATCCATTGGCATCATAAGCCGGGCAGGATGAATACTGAAGGATAATATTGTCGCAGGTAAGCTGCCTGTTATCCAGCTGGTCTACGTGTTCCTTTCCATACTGGAAACGTCTGTATTCACCGGATGCTGCATCATATTCATACCATGGATGATTATCTGTAAAATTATCAAGTTTTACAAGATTCGCAGTGATGCCATCTGCCGGAACTGTTTCAATACCATCTTCTGCAAAAAGATAATGTCCTGAATAGTCCGTGTTATATTCCTGACTGTATTTCATTGCATCGATCCCTGCCTGAAGATGTGCTGCATCTGTGTAGGCATTGTGCGGTGCTTTCCGGTCTGTTGTCCGGAAAATGCCAGATTACCCATATTGATACCATTGAGATTATCCATCACATGCTGTTCCAGATAAGGCAGTGCGTAGACAGCCTGTCCATAATGTGCATAGATTGCATTAAATTCATTTGCATAAAAAAGATAATAATCACGACAGCTCCGGACAGAACCAATCCTCTCCAGACTGTCATAATCTTCGAGAATTCCCATAAGGCGGGTAATATTTCCTTCCACAGGTGCTTCATAAACAACACCTGCATGGCCAATTCCGCTCTGCGGTGCGCCTGAACTGTTATTGCCCATCATTACGGCAACAGCCTCCGGCGGCCGATACTCTCGGGAACATTCTCACCTGTAAGATAGCTCTTTACCTGGGTTTCCGTCTGGTTCTCATCGTTCGGAACAAAACCTACCAGATCCTGCTGTGCCCCAAATGCCGGGACTGTCTGGGCCATGCACATACATGTTGCCATGATACCTGCCAGAATACCTGTTCTTCTCATATATTACCTCCTTCAGTCTGATGTAGGATTTACTATCCACACGGGGGTTATCGATTGATTCCAAGCTCCTTAAGAGCTGCGGCCTGTTTGGCTCCATAACTTTCGCTTCTTCCTCTGTCATGTGGTCATAACCAAGAAGATGAAGCATGCTGTGTGCTACCAGGAAGCAGAACTCCCTTGTAACACTGTGTCCATATTCCTCTGCCTGGGCAAAAACTTTCGGAACGGAGATCATGATATCTCCAAGAAGAAGTTCATCACTGTCCAGGTCAAAATAAGACTCATCCTCCTCCACAACAGAATAGTCTGCCGGAGTCTCAAAAGGGATCATGGGAAATGACAGAACATCCGTAGGTGCCTGGATATTCCGAAATTCTGTGTTTACTCTCTTAATCTCCTCATTATCTGTAAGGACAAGATTCACCTGCCCGTCATACGGACAATTCTCCATCTCAAGAACTTTATCTGCCACCTGGGATGCCAGTGCCGCATAATCAATGCCAAGTTCCTGATCTGTCTCATACTCAATATTTATGGTCATCTTCTGTACTCCTTATTTTTTATCGTGTACCTGTCATCTTTACGGGATTTCACTGGTTTCTGTTTCTTCTCATAATCGTCATAAGCCTGTACGATCTGCTGCACCAGCGGGTGACGCACAACATCCTTGCTGGTCAGCTGGCAGAAACCGATATCATCGATCTTCTTCAGTACTTTCATTGCCACATCAAGACCGGAAGGGGCATCCTTTGGAAGATCCTTCTGGGAAGCATCACCTGTGACGATCACCTTGGATCCAAAACCGATTCGGGTCAGGAACATCTTCATCTGTGCAGGTGTAGTATTCTGAGCCTCATCCAGAATGATAAACGCGTTATCCAGCGTACGTCCTCTCATGTAAGCAAGAGGAGCCACCTCAATAAGCCCCTTCTCCATATTTTTGGCAAAACTGTCCGCTCCCATGATCTGATAAAGTGCGTCATAAAGAGGGCGGAGATAAGGGTCTACCTTGCTCTGAAGATCTCCCGGAAGAAATCCCAGTTTCTCTCCCGCCTCGATCGCAGGTCTTGTAAGGATGATCCTGGAAACCTCCTCGTTACGGAAGGCGGTAACTGCCATGGCCATGGCAAGATATGTCTTACCTGTTCCTGCAGGCCCTACACCGAAAACGATCATCTTCCTGCGGATCTGCTCCACATAATCCTTCTGTCCCAGTGTCTTGGGCTTAATGGGTCTTCCCTGTATCGTGTTGCATATAAAATCCTTATCGATCTCCTCCATCACGGAGCCTATCTTCTCCATGGCAAGGGAGAGTGCGTAATTCACATTCTGCTGTGTGATGGTATTGCCTCTTCCCGCAAGAGCATTCAGCTCTTCCACGATCGCTTTCGCCTGCATGGCTCCCCCCTGGCTTCCCAGGATCTTCAAAGAACCGTCGCGGAAGATCATCGTTACGTTCAGAGTCCTTTCGATCAGCTTCAGATGCTCGTCAAACTGTCCGAAAATATTCGCCTGGCGGTCTGCCGGCACATCCACATATAATTCGATAATGCTGCTAGCCATCCTCTGGTGTCCTTTCTTTCGCTGCGCCTTTTTCTCTGTGGGAGCTTCCCGTCCTGTCTTCTCGATGACATTAAGAGTTCCTCTGCTGACGCAGTCCTGATAATTTATTTCTATTTTAACATTATTTTCAGATATTTGAACCCCTTTTTGTATTAATTTTTCTTCATAATTATAAAGTCTCTGAACTGCCTGTTTTTTTGCAGCCTGTTCTGTGAGAGTTTCCTTCTGAAGTGCATACTTTTGTACTGTAACAGTTCCTGCCAGAACCGGCAGAATGAAATTCTCCGTAACTCTGGCAGGATATTCCCGGATCAGCCGTTCTTCATTTTTTCTTACGCCTGGAGACAGATCCAGCCGCAGATTTCCGATCTGCAGAAAAAAATCTCCTGGCTTTTCCATCCGGGACTTTTTTCTTCAGGTCCAGTGAAAATGTGTCATAATACGAAACATTATGCCGGATGTAAATATCCGCATCTGCATGAACGTATTCCTTTCGCAGGACTTCCTGACTGTCATTCATGATATGAAGTTCCCCGGATACCAGAAGTTCCCCTTTTTTGCAGGAATCCCCGGGCTTTTTTACCGGTATGCCCCTTCGGACGATCATATCTGTGATCACTCCGTCCTTGTCTGCGAGCAGATTACAGGGTGAGGTATTACTGTTGGTTTTTTGGGGGATAATTCCTTCCTGGATATTAAGAATCAGACGGGTTCCTTCTATTCTGGCAGATACCCAGGTAATCTCCGGAAAATTTTTCCGTACAGCTGCTGCAACTTCTGAACAGTTGATCTTTTTTTTGGACATCCCATGGTTTATATCCTGCTTATCCAGAAAATCGAGGATTTCTCCGGTACTGTTTCTGACATTTCCTTCAATATGGATATTCCAGATTCTCCCTGTCAAAAAAAATATCAGGATACCTCCCAGAATCATGCCTGTAAAAAAAGCCTTTCTTTTTTTATTCCTTAAAAAAAGAAGGGCATTCCTCGTCTCTGTATGATCTGAATATGTACACCTGTTTTATTCCGGAGAGGTCTCAGGCGAAAGAAATCTGCGGCCTGCATTTGTGCCATAAGCTGGCCGTCCTCTTTGTACCGGATCTTTTCCATATAAATTCTTCTGCTTTTGCAGAGATTCAGAAAGCGTTCCAGATTTTCTCCTCTTACAAGGATGATCACATAACCATATATTAATTTCAAAAATTTCAACATTCGCTGTCACCCGCTTTTATATCATAAATACTTCCCGTCACTTTCATTGCACTGGAATTGTACCAGCGGATTTCAAGATTTTTCCCGGATATGGTCACTTTTCCGCAAAAAGACTGTATCACAATTTCAGAAGGTGTATATTTAAAAACAGATTTATAATTTTCGATAACAGCTTCCGTCTGACCGGTCAGTGTGACGATCGTTTCATTATATGCCAGATCAGGCGGAAGTTCTAATGCCAGCACCATCCGGTTTTTCCATTGTCCTGCTTTTTTCATAAAAAAAGCTCCCCCGCTTTTACTATCAGTCTATGCCGGAAGAACTTTCTTTAAAACACGTTTCAGCAGCAATCATCGAAACAAAACCATAGAAAACCACAGAATTGTATTTCCACCCAGATTATATTCCATAGATTCACGCTCTACAATCTCATTTACTACTACACCATGACTTTCCAGACATGGATGCATCCGGTCAGGATATCTGCATGGCTTTCCCTCTTTATAGGCACATTTTTCACAGATATCACAGGATTCTGTAGACAGGATATAAGTTTCATACCCTTCTTTATTCAGATATTTTCCCACCTCTGTAGTCAGGTCCTCGTGTGCCCGTCTTGTAGAAAGCATTTCTTCCATGTTCATGATATCCGAAACTTCTGCTACACTGGAAAAGAAAACAGCCTGAGGATAACTTTTTATTTTTTTTTCACATTCCTGCAGGTTCCTACTGCGGGGGGACAGGCCCAGGTAGAATCATAACGTTCGCATTCTTCTTGGCAGATCGTGCGCACGCGTTCCTGAATTGTAATATCTTTTGTGTCCAGTATGCGGTATTCGAAAATCGGGTACTGTGAAATAAATTCTTCAAATTTTTCTGTGTTCATAGTTTTCTTCTTTCTTTTGGACTTGTTGGTACATTCGTTCATTTATGGTAGGGTTCGTGATTCATAATGCGGTAGCTTCTGTATATCTGTTCCAGAAGGATCATCTGCATCAGCTGATGCGGAAAAGTCATTCTGGAAAAGCTTAGCTTATAATCTGCGCGTTTCAGAACACTCTCACTCAGTCCTAATGAACCTCCGATCACAAATGCAATGGAACTGATACCGGAAACTCCGAGTTTCTCAATTTTTTGAGAAAGTTCTACAGAATCCAGCATTTTTCCGTCAATTGCCAGTGCGATAACATAATCCTGTTCGCGTATATGTTTCATCAGACGTTCGCCTTCTGTATTTTTAATCTGTGTGTTCAGTGCTTCTGACGCTTTGTCCGGTGTTTTTTCATCTGCTACCTGACAGAAGGTCAGCCTGCAGTATCTGCTCAGTCGTTTGGCATATTCTGCGATTCCGTCACACAGATATTTTTCTTTGATCTTTCCAACTGTAACAATACGGATTTCCATGATCTTCTTCCTTCTATTTTAATAAAATCAGCGATAAAATCACAGTATTTTTAGTACTGCAGATAATATTCCATAGCAGTCATTTTACTGGTCTTGCCATTTGCTGCAACAAGAATAACATTCAGCCTATGGTAACCCACAGGCATGGAGATTGGCTGTTCATAAACAGTACTGTTAAGATCCGGTTCAGAATCAAATGCATAATATGCCTTACATCCATCCGGAACAGTGATCTTAATCTCTGTTTTTTTATTGTAATCCCCTGATTTAGGTGTTACTTTAGGGGCTTTCGGTGCATTTAAAACAATCACATACTTTCTGCTGATCACATCACTTTCGATATTTTTATCATTTACACCAAAGGCTTTTATTTCGGTTGTGCCTTCTCTCAGAATAATAGGTTCTGTATATACTTTACTCTTTCTGGTAGGTGTGCTTCCATCTAATGTGTAATAAATCTTTTGGCAGTTACCCTTCAGTTCCAGAGTCTGCGTCGTAGTGTAGGTTCCGGGTGCCAGATTTGATACAGGTGTTTCACAGATATATTCTGCACAGGCATTCTGCACATCCCTGTCAGCAGATTTCAGGATCAGCCTGACTTCGTTGATCTTTCCCTCCTGTGTAAGAAGCTTCACATACTCTTTATATATTCCTGCTCCTGTAGTTTTGTTCTGGATAAACGGGCGCAGAACAAGAAGCGCAGACTGAGTATCACCTGATTTCTCCATACTTTTGGCCAGAAGAAGATTGGCAGCTTCATTTTTGGGATTTTTATCCAGAGCCTTTTCTACAATCCGCTGTGCTTCTTCATAGTTTTGCTGTGCATATTGTTTTTTTGCCCTGGAATATAAGGCAGAAAAAGTATTTAACTGCCGATAACAAAAGAACCCCAGCAGTGTCGCCGCACACAGAAGCAGACATAGAAGCTGTTTTCTGCTGAATTTCAGCTTTCTTCTTTTTGGATGCTTGAAATATTTTATAATTTTTTGTTTTCTGTTTTTTTTCGGATGGGCGGTTCTGCTGCTCCTTTTCATCAGAGTTTCCACTGTGCTGAATTCTCTTACCCAGGGTATCTCCGCAAGGCAGTAGGGGCAGTACAGAGAGCCTTTTTCCACCTCTTTATGACATTTAGGACATTTCATAGACAGTCCTCACTTACTGATTTTCCAGATAATTCTGAAACTCCTCCATAGACATAAGAACTTTTCTCGGTTTTGTTCCCTCTTCCGGTCCCACTACACCTGCGTCGCAGAGCTGATCCATGATTCTTGCCGCTCTGTTGAAACCAATCTTAAACATTCTCTGCAGCATACCAATAGAAGCTTTCTCTTTCTCTATGATAAACTTACCTGCTTCTTCAAAATGGATGTCCCTTTCATCTCCGGACATACCTGTTGTTACAGGAGAATTTACCTGCTGCTCGATCTGTTGGTTATACTGGACACCCGGATTTTTATCTGCAAGAAATTCAACCACAGCACTTACCTCATCATCAGATACAAATGCACCCTGAAGTCTTGCAGGCTTCTGATATCCCTGAGGATAAAAGAGCATATCACCTTTTCCAAGAAGCTTCTCGGCTCCGTTCATATCCAGAATTGTCCTGGAATCCACACCGGAAGATACAGAGAAAGCAATTCTGGAAGGCATATTCGCCTTGATCAGACCGGTGATAACATTTACAGACGGTCTCTGTGTGGCAATGATCAGATGGATACCTGCCGCACGTGCAAGCTGAGCCAGACGACAGATAGCATCCTCCACCTCTCCGGGTGCAACCATCATAAGGTCTGCAAGCTCATCCACGATGATCACAATCTGCGGCATTTTCACAGGTTCTTCTTCAGCTCCGGCCGCCTTGATCTGCTCTGCCTTCTTATTATATTCATCCAGATTACGGACACCGTACTCCGCAAATGTATTGTAACGGTTTGTCATCTCCTGTACTGCCCAGTTTAATGCGCCTGCTGCTTTCTTCGGATCTGTCACAACCGGAATAAACAAATGTGGAATTCCGTTATATACACTGAGCTCTACTACTTTAGGATCGATCATGATAAGCTTTACTTCATCCGGATTTGCCTTGTACAGGATACTGATGATCAGTGTATTGATACATACTGATTTACCTGAACCGGTTGCACCTGCGATGAGAAGATGTGGCATTTTGGCAATATCCGCAACTACAGTCTTACCTGCAATGTCCTTTCCTACTGCAAAAGAAAGTTTGGATTTTGCCTTCTGAAATTCTTCTGACTGGAGCAGATCTCTGAGCATAACCGTACTGTTCTCTTTATTGGGAACCTCAATGCCCACTGCTGCTTTGCCGGGGATCGGTGCTTCAATACGGATATCAGGAGTGGCAAGATTCAGTTTGATGTCATCTGCAAGACCTACAATTTTGCTGACCTTCACTCCCATCTCGCTGAAGCTCATAACGGGTAACTGTTGGTCCGCAGCTCACATTAGTGACAGTCACGTTCACGCCGAAATTGTGAAGTACTTCCTGGAGTTTTTTTGCAGTCTTACGCAGATAGGCATCAGAATCCCCCTGAGCCTTGCTGCTTCCTTTTTTCAGCAGATTTAAGGCTGGAAATTTATATTCTTTTTTTACGGCTGCTTCCTGTTGGGTGATCTCATGCTGAATGTTTACAATTCCGCTCTGTATCTCCTTTTCAGAAGATTTGGGGTTTTTTGAAGGCGGCCGCACTGCCTTCTCATCCTGAAAAGGGGGCAGATCTTCCTCCTGTTCTGAAACTACAGATTTCTTCCGGTCAGTGACTGTGTCTTCAAATGGAAGGTCTTCCGGCTGTTGTGATTCATTATCTGCTTCGTATGTATCCGGGGATGTATCCGCTCTGTGGATCTCAAAATTCATCGGAGCATCGATGTATGGTTTATTATCCGCATCATCAGAGGATTTAATCCCTGTATTCTCGGTATCCTCCGCAGCTTCGGCTGTTTCTGCTGCTGCTTTATCTGTATCTGCTGCTTTTTTCAGAAGTTTCCCCTTTTTCTTTGGCTTCTGTTCAGAATAGCCTGTCAGCTTGGTTCCTTCCAGAAAGCCGCCTTTTTTCATTTTTTTTGCTTCCGAAGGATCCATGAGAAAGTCATCATCTGAAAATTCATCATCACCGATTTCTTCTTCCAGTTTGCGGATTTTTTTCTTCACGCCGCTGTTCTCTTATAAGCTGACGTTCTCTGGCACGTTCTTCTCTGTATCTCTCACGTTCAGGCTGTCCCTGCATATAGCACTCATGCCTGTCCTTTACAAAATCACACACCTTTATAACCAGCCGCGTTACAAAATCAAGCAGAGAGCGCTGTGTGATAATGATCATACATACAACAAATGCCAGTATAATAATCACATATCCGCCGATAGTTCCAAAAGCAGATGTGACAGAAATACAGATCGCTCCTCCGATCAGACCACCGCCTGTTTTATAATCTGCGCTTAAAGCATAATAATCCAGCAAAGTTGTACTCTGCATATATCCGTCTGTGAGAAGCTGCGCTGCCCCACACAGAAACAGAAACATCACAAACGCCGCTGCAAGTTTCTTATATGCCAGCCGGTTTGTTTTATTGATCAGAATAAATGCTGATTCAAGGAAAAATACGATTGGAAACAGATATGCCATCAGTCCCATCAGTCCGAAACAGAAATTACTGATCGCATCTCCCACAAAACCACCTGCTCCAAAATTGCTTGCCATCAGGATCACACATGCAGCCAGAATCACAAATAATATGATTTCTGTCTGAAATCTGCCGACTTCCTGTTCCATTGCTGTCTTCTTTTTTGTATTTCTTCCCGAATGCCCGGTATTCTTACTCTTTGATGCTGCCATTCTAAGGCTCCCCTCCTTGATCTTCTCGTAAATATCTTCCCTTTACAGGCAAAATTTAATGCCAGTGTAATAATACCGACTATAAATGAATAATATGCAAAATAGCGTAATTTTATATTCTGAGTCATGGCTATTGTATTTCGGATAACAAGACATCCCGCAAAACCGGCGATGATCATTGCAAATACATAGGTAAACCCAAGTCCTGCCGTCATTTCAGAAGCACCAAAATTTCCGATTTCCGTAAAAAAAGCACCTATGATAGCAGGTAGACTCATAAAAACAGAAAAACGAACCGCAAATTTGCGGTTATATCCGCATAACAGTGCAGCACATAACGTAAATCCCATTCTGGAAATCCCCGGAAAGACAGCAATCCCCTGACAAATTCCAATCCACATGGCGCTGTCATAAGAAGCCTCTCTCGGTCCCTTTTTTCCACCGGATTTATTCAGATCTGTTACCAGAAGAAATACGCCTGTAAGTAAAAATCCGATTCCCGGAACAATCTGAGAGTCTGCGGCCAGAAGAGCCAGCCGTTTTCCTGTAAGTCCCAGAAGTGCTGTTGGGATCATGGAAATCACAAGAAGTGCACCTGTTTTCCGATATGTTCCGGTGACTATTCTGGCATAGCCCAAACTTTCCCCTGTCTTCTTGTTATGGATATATAGATTCAGATTACCGATCATATCCATAAACATCCCCAGAAGTCCCAGTCCGATTTTTTTTAAATCTTTGCGGAACAAAAATATAATTGCTGCCGCACTTCCAAGATGGAGCATCGTTTCTGACAGCAATCCGGTTTCGTGGCCGATTCCCATATATTGTTCCAATATGCATAAATGTCCCAGGCTGCTGACAGGAAGAAATTCCGTCACAGCCTGAATGACAGCCAAAAATATCAAATATACAACGATCATAGAACTGATTCCTTTTTGTTTCTCCAAAATTATGGTTTATTATAGCACACTCAGAAAGGCTTTACAATAAAAAGCCCCCTGACTGTCATGTTCACAACGTAGCCAAAATTCATTCATTTTCCTGCTGCTTTTTTCTTTTTCATGTGCCAGCAGTTCCTGTACCGATTTATGTGCAATCCGGAATTCTTTTTCAAAATAAGCATTGATCTCTGCACCGTATAACAGAAGATTCATACAGATATACAACCATACCATGACCATGATGATCGTCGCAAGGTTTCCGTACATATTACTGAACCCCGGAAAAATCTCAAAATAAAAAGAGAATCCGTATGAAAATATCGACCATGCAACTGCTATGATCAAGGCTCCGGGAATCTGGCTTTTGAATGTGGCTTTTCTGTTCGGAAGAACCTTATACAACATAAGAAAAACCAGAAACAACACACCAAATACCAACAGTGCTCTTGCCCCCAGTATTTTTCCCAGAACTCTTCCAAGAAAAGGAATATATCTTGATACAACTTTCTGTATTTCGTTTCCGAGTACAAGCATAAGCAGAGACACGATTACCGCAATCACCAGTGATAAAGTATAGAATACTGCATAAATTCTGGTTAACAGCCAGTTACGGGTTTCTTTTACGTGATAAATGGTATTTAATCCATTGATGATAGACTGCATTCCTTTTCCGGCAGACCACAGTGCCACAATTGCTGACAAAGGGACAATTGCAGTACTTCTTTTGTATACATCTACCACGATCCCCAGAACAAAACTCTGCAGATTCTCCGGAATAAAAGCAACGATCGCATCCCTGACTACATTATAGGTCAGAGGTGTATACCGTACCAGTGTAGTCAGAAACAGAATACAGGGAATAAAAGACATGATCAGAAAATACGCTGCCTGTGTCGCATAAGCTCCTACGTGATCTCCGGATACACGTTCCATAAACCCGAATAAAAGCCCTGTAACAGACTGGGTTTTATTTTTCTTTTTCATATATGTCTCCATTCTGTTATTTTACAGCAGTCATTTTTGATAAGGCATTTATGGTGATTGCTGTAATTATAAAGATAACTGTTTCGAATATCTCTGTTTACTATCATACCATGAAACTGCCGTTATGACAAACATGAATTATGGATAATAAAATCCGGTTCTTTTCATGCTGGAACGCTGTAGATATGAAAAAAACCGGATCAATATGTAATTAGTTTTATGGTCAGATTTTTACTTTCTGATGTAGAAATGATAAGCAGTCACAGAATCATACTGTTCACCTGCATTAAGAATCGGGGAGTGGAAATCTTCAACATTGACCGCATTCGGTTCAACCTGCGTTTCCAGACAGAAAGCATCCCGCTTATTGTAAGTATGACCATTTTTACCATGTTCATTTTCGACAAAATTTGCTGCGTAAAACTGTACACATGGACAGTCGGAAGTGACATCCATGGCAATTCCGGTTTTATCACTGTATGCGGTTGCGATCAGTCTTCTGTTTCCTTTTGCATAGTTGTCTGTCACATAATTGTGGTCATATCCGCCTGTGAATTTCAACTGGTCAAATTCTGCTTCAATATCCTGCCCGATCTGTTTGGCAGTTCTGAAATCCATGGGAGTCCCTGCAACTTCCTCATACACTCCTGTAGGAATGGAATGACTGTCGGCTACAGGTGTATAATATTTTGCATGGATTGTAAGATACTGATCCATGGCGGTTCCGCTTCCTTCACCATTCAGATTGAAATAAGAATGATTTGTCATATTGCAACTGTCGGCTCATCGCAGATTCCCTGATAATGGATCCTCAGTTCGTTGTCTTCCGTAAACTCATATTTTACAGACACATCAAATTCTCCCGGGAAACCATTCTCGCCATCCGGACTTATACGGTTAAATATAACACTGTTTTTATCATCGGAAATCTCAGCCACTTTCCAGAGCTTTTTTTCAAATTCCGTCAGGACCGCTGTGAAGATTATTGTCATTCTCATTCTGAGCAAGAACTACTTCTTTGCCATTGACAGAGAATTTCGCACCGCCGATGCGGTTTCCGTTTCTGCCGATGGTTGAACCGAAAAAGCATCCATTTACTTCATAAGATGCCAGATCATCATATCCAAGTACTACGTCTGTTAAAGTACCATCTTTATCAGGTACGCAGACCTTAACCAGGATTGCTCCAAAATCTGTCACTTCCGCATATGCCCCGGATTTGTTTTCCAGATGAAAAATTTTTACTGTTTCCCCAGTCTGTAATACACCGAACTTCTTTCAGAAACACTCATTGTTTCCAACCTCCCGTATCATAAAATAATATTAAATCCAAAAGATAATAAAAAGAGCCTCTCTACGGCTCATTTTTACAGTTCCCGAAATGCCGTTCCCTTCCCATTGACGCCTAGCCGCAGCTAGGTGGGTATCCTCAACAGACCTTCTGTCTTCCGCTGCATAATGACGGCCTGACATCCGGCCTGCGATGTTGGGTTCCCGTTAAAGTCGATGTAGGTTCAAAAAAAGAAGGGGCCTCGTACATTTCAGGATATTCACTGTTTTTAACTGATTTTTATTATACTCCAGTATATGTTCTTTTTCAACATAAAATGTAGAATTAATTATATTTTTTTATAATATGGAGATTATCGGTTACTATTCACAACACCACTATCCCGCGAGGTGTTTTGGCATGAATATGCCAAAATCCCGAGACATACAAGCCAAAATTCCATTGCCGCAGCAATCTGGAATGAATTTTGG
>ENA-OQCN01000653-OQCN01000653.1-human-gut-metagenome-genome-assembly--contig:-NODE-653-length-18361-cov-7.691675_pt1 | contig 18361 bp, 28 predicted proteins | sample MGYA00242497_ERZ504576 | MGnify/ENA primary metagenome ERZ504576 (study PRJEB26092, sample SAMD00036296) | human gut metagenome | host: Homo sapiens | study: EMG produced TPA metagenomics assembly of... | reverse complement strand
CGAACTGGACCTGCTTTGCCGCAACCAGCCGGAGAGCGCCCCAGTGATGCAGGAGATCTACGAGCTGGTCGTAGAGACAATCCAGCTCCGCAGCCCTGTACTGCGCTGGGCAACAACCTGTTCCCGATGGCTTGGTGCGGGAACGACTGTTGCAGCTGACAAGCGAGCATATCCGTTTTGTCCTTGACGGCCTGTGCAATCTGCACACGGACGTTAAAAATCTCAAGAAATATCTTCTGACGATGCTGTTCAATGCGCCTGTCACACTGAACGGCAGGACGATGCTGGATGTACGCAAATCTGTCGGTGGCGGATCCCGTCCGATGCTGGCGTAACGCCGCGAAGATATGAACAAATTGTAAAATTGAAAAAGTGGCCGAAATTTTTTTAATTTTTTCGTTTGAGATTACAGTAATAAGGGCAAATAGGTTTTTTCGGCCTATTTTCAACAAATTGGAGGTGAAATTCTATGAAACAAGCTCGTATCCATTGTCCCTACTGCGGCTCTCTTGCCATGCTGCGCCCGGCAAGCGCGATTCATGGTCTGTCCGACATTTCCGCAGGAACGTACCTGTACGTCTGCCGCCGCTGGCCTGCCTGTGATGCCTATGTCACAGCAGACCGCCGCACGAAGCAGCCGCTCGGCACCCTTGCCAACGGAGATTTGCGGCATAAACGCATCCTGCTCACCATGCCTTGCACAGCGTACAGACGCAGCTTGGCATGAGCCGCGACCAGAGCTACCGTTGGCTGCAAACGCAGATGGGGCTGCCCGGAGATCAGGTACATATTGCCAAGTGCGGCGACTACCGCTGTGAGCAAATCATCCGCATCTGCGAGAATGCGACTGCGAGGTGACGGTTATGAAATGCGTGAAAAGGCTCACAGCTGACCAACAGCGTTTGGCAGAAGAAAATCTGACCATCGTAGAGCGCGTCCTGCGGTTCGACATCAATGCCAATCCCTGCGTTGCTGGTCTTGGCTATGAGGACTTGTATCAAGAGGGCTGTGTCTGGCTCTGCAATGCAGCACTGACCTTCGACCCAGCGCGCGGTAGCTTTGCATCCTATGCCCGGCAGGTCGTACAGAATGGTCTTGTCAGTTACTGCCGCAACCTTACGGGAAAACAATCCCGCATGATTTCTCTGGCAGAGATGGAGCCAACTGCACTTGCCGCATTAGAAGTACAACATAGCGCTCCCTTCGATATTGAGTGCGAGACTCCCCTGCTGCTTGCCGCCGCAGAATCTCAATACAGCGGCGTGACCCGCAAGGGCGTCCATGCGCTGGCGTTGCAAGTCTCCGGCATACCGCTTACCGCAGTTGCTACTCGCATGAGCGCCCCGCCCAACCACGTTTCGGCGTGGATCAGCCGTGCTGTCCACAAATTGCGAAACGATGAATCTTTTCTCTCATCTCTACACGAAAATTAAAATTTGGAGGTCCCCTTATGAAAATGCTTTACACTGCCAATGGCCGTTATATCCGCTGCTGCACCGAAGAAGGCACCCGCCCGGTCATCATCGTCTGCGAAAAAGAGTACGAGGTCGATGTGCAAGAGTTTATGCTCTGGTCCATCCTCAACTGGCGCATCCTGCGGGAAGAGGAAATCAGTAGCTTCTACGAGAAGATGGCGAGCAGTTCCAATGTCACCATCCACCGCAGCTGGCAGGACTGTGTGCAGCGCCTGCTAGTTCGCGGGCTCCTTGTGGTTGGCACCGGGGATACCGAGTATGATGCGCTATATGATTTGCTCTCCTGCCGCTTTATCATCCCATCGGTGCGGCATGGCCGCTGCGGGTGCTGTCGTTCCTCAAACTGACGTTTTGGAGGGCATCTCTTGGAAAATCACCCGCCGCCTGTTCCACGTTGATGCCCGTAGCGCCTGCGAGAAAAAAGTCATCCGCCTTGCCCGGCAGACACCGCTCTCGTGCGCGGAAATTATCAAGTGCATCGAAATGGACATCCGTCGCCTGAAGGACGGCTACGATGTGCTGGACAAGCTGTACGATGACAACGACTTGAACTGCGACAACTTCGCCCAGGCTGTTCGGGAGTACCGTTGCAGCCACGAAGTCATCACAGCAGTAGCAAACCTTTATCTTCGACAACAGATTATGATTGATACATATTAAATCGTCTCTGGGTTGACAACTACAAGATATAGTATTATAATTGCTTTGTAAATGATTTTTATGCTATATAAGCATACGCTGTTGTTTTTGTAATCGGTGCCGGTAGTAGATGGCATTGCGCTGAATTGGGCGCGGTGTCTCCCCTGCCGGCACTTTTTTATATAGATATTTCCTGCCATTGGCAGAAAGGAGTGAACCAAGAATCAATCCGCATCCCGCATGGCCGCCGAACAGTGGCCGTACCTTGGGCTGCATCAAGTGTTCAGAACGGACACCTGATGCAGCCCCTTTTTGTTTTTGTGAAAGGACGGTAATCGACAATGAAATCTGACAATGCCATCCGGATGGCACAAGCATTTTTGTGGGCATCATCGTAGCCATCGCCGCGTTCGCGCGCGGCGCGCTACTGCTGCCGCTTCTGCTTGTTGCCTGCTCCGTCTGGGGGCTGTATGTGCTGCACTATCTGCGAGGCAGTCTCCCGGCAGTCCCCAAGAAGAAAGCAAAGGCTCCCCGCCGCGCTAAATTTGTGGTGCCGGACATTGAGGATGAACCTCTCAGCGACATTCTGCTGCTCCATGTGAACCAGCGCATCACCGCTGCACTTCGCACAGCAGGCAGCAACATCACATGGGAATGGGCTACGAAAGACCCGCTTACCATCGTCAAAGAGGGTGGGCGCTGCTTAATCCGTGTTCACGGATTAGACGGTTTTGAGAGTGCCGAGGTCGTGCTGGACAAGCAGGCGCATCTGCGGTGTGAACTCATCAACACCGTACCATTGCGCCCGAATCCCACGGCAGACGCACCCGAAACACCGCGCATCCCTGCCGAGACACCTCCGCTGCCCGATCCTCGTGTCTGGTATGAGACCGAGGGACGCGCAACACTGGAAAACATCGTGGCCGACCTCAGTTCCCGCGGGCATCACTCGATGACCGTGCAGGAGGACGGTCACATCCAGCTTGTGGACGGCAGCACATCGGTACTCCCGGCGCTGCACGGCTTCCCACCCATTGGGTGCTGGGAAAAGCTGAAACAGGTCTTTGCAGGAGATGGGCTGGCCGCCGAGGAAACTTCCGGCAAGCTGGTTCTCTCGTGGTAAAGGGAGGTTTCGCGTATGAAATCCGGTGTAACTTACAGCAGATGCTGACCGAAGTGAAGCGGCAGAGCGAGTCCAAGGAGGACTACCTCATTGCCCCCAATCGCCTGCGGATGGAATCCTACGGCAAAGAAATGTTTCTGCACCTGTCAGACGACAGCGGCACCGAGCTGATTGAGCCCATGACCATCACCGGCATCGCTCATCGGCAGATCGGCACCCACCTGCGTATTCCCGCCGCCTACTATGACCGCATGCGGGAGGAACGTCCCGACTTGCTGGCCTACAACGCCAACACATGGTTCAAGCAGGAAAGCAGCCAGCGCATGCTGCGTACCTTGGACGGCTCCGCTCGCGCGTACCTGAGCAATCGCTATCGCCGCATCGACAATATCGACATTGCCGGAGTGACGCTGCCGATTCTCGGCGGGCTGCCCGACATCCGCTTTGAAAGCTGCCAAATCACCGAAAGTCGTATGTACATCAAGGCCGTGAACCCCCGCTTGCAGGCGGAGGTATCCCCCGGCGACATCGTGCAGGCCGGAATCATCATCAGCAACAGCGAGGTCGGACTTGGTTCCGTCAGCATCCAGCCGCTGATCTATCGGCTGGTGTGCAGCAACGGTATGGTCGTGAATGAGGCAGCCGCCCGCCGCAACCATGTGGGGCGCGTTACCGACAGCGAAGAGAACTTCAGCGTCTACTCCCAAGCAACCTTGGACGCCGAGGACAAAGCCTTTGTCATGAAAATTCAGGACACCGTGCGCGCCGCCGTGGAAGAAGCGCGGTTTTCGCAAATCGTCGGCAAAATGCAGGAGGCAAAAGCCGCACAGATGGACACCCATGATGTGCCGGCTGTCGTCAAACTTGCGAGCAAAGAGTTTCACATTACCGACAGCGAGAGTACCGGCGTGTTGCAGCGACTGATCGAGTCCAACGATCTGACGCTGTACGGTTTATCCAACGCCGTGACCCGTCACAGCCAGGATGTGGAGAGTTATGACCGCGCAGTGAACTGGAAAGCATTGGTTACAGTATTTTGACCATGCCAGCTCGGCAGTGGTCGAGAATCAACCGGGCAGCCGCTTGATGCTGCCCCACATACAGGAGGATTTTTTTATGTCTATGATGAATGCTAACGCCGCAGCTACCACCGCCATGACCGCCAACGAACCGCTGGATTTTGTGCTGCCCGAAATGGGCGATGCCGATTTCAGCAGCGAGGAACTTGCCGAGGATAGGGACGGCTTTACGATGTCCTTTCCCCGCATCAAGATTCCCGCAGGCGGCGTACTGCAGTTTGAATTGCCTACCGGCGACCCGCAGCACCCGGATTACAGCCCCACTCTCACCGGCGTGATTTTGTTCAACCACGCAAGCTGTGCCTACTGGCCGGAGGGTGATGAATACAGCGATGATGTGCCGCCGCTTTGCTCCTCGGTGGATGGCAAGCAGGGCTACGGTGAGCCCGGTGGTGTTTGTGAGGCTTGCGCGTTGAGCCAGTTTGGCAGTGCCAGCAACGGTCGCGGCAAAGCCTGCAAGAATATGCGGGTGCTGTATCTGCTGCGCAGTGGAGAGTTTATGCCGCTGGCAATCAACCTCTCGCCTACCAGCATCAGCGTTCCGCGAGTTCTTGAATCAGGCTTTGTTTTCCGTAACCGTGCTACCTACGGCAGCCTTGTGGAGATTGGTCTGAAACGCCAGACAAACCCGGAGGGCAAGGATTACAGCGTTGCCACGTTCAAGCGGCTGGGTGACTTCCACGGTGACCAGCTTGCTTCCGTGCGCAAGTACGCCTTGAGCTTCCGTGAGCAGATTCGCGGCATGAACCGCCAGCGCATCGAAGCGAAGCGTGAACAGGATGATGGTCTTTGCGAGGTAGAGAACTACACTGTTGCCCCTGCGGTCACCGATGACAGTTTCTGCATCGGTGCCACAGTGAACGGCGACACACAGCCGCTGCCTGCGTGATAGTTTATGAAGGAGGTGCTTTATGCACGATATTCCGTTGAATGACACCCAGCGCATTTTTGCCGAGAAAAACCACAACCTTGTCTACAAGTTCCTGCACGAGAAGAATCTGCCTGCCAGCGAGTATTATGACATCGTCATTTTCGGCTACCTGCGGGCGGTGCAGCGGTATCTGACAGACCCGAATCTTGCAGGCTATTCCTTTGCCACGGTAGCGTGGCGGGCCATGGAGGGCGAAGTTGTCAATACCCACCGCACCGACAAGCGCCGTTTCCGCGTCATCCGTTTTGTTCGTTCCCGTCAGTCTTACACCGGGCATCTGACTCGGCGTTCTACGCCAACGGTAACGGACGAGGAAGCATTACATGAAAGTGAAGTGGCACTGCTCCTGCACGCCCTCGCCAAGCGGGTAACACCCCAGCAGATGGAGATCATCCGTCTGCGCACCAAGGGATACCAGACGAACGAGATCGCGCAGATGCAGAATACCTCGCTGTATCATGTGAACACGCTGCTGGACAATGCACGGTTCATCGTGGTGGAACTATGCAGAGATTCTTAAAGGGAGGCAATGACAGAATGAAAAAGCGGAAGCTGGAGCTTTACATTACCGGCAAACTCATGTCCGCACTGATGGTGGGCAGGCCTGCCATTTTCAGCACTGGTGGTGAGATGTATCATACGGCCCCTGTGGTGAAGATTCATGAGACAGAAACGCAGGCGATTCACTTTGAGACATCTACCACCCACTACTACATCAAGCCCCGCCCTTTTGTGCTCGCGGTCCTCAACCCGCACCGACAAACGCTGGCCGCGTGTGCGTAAAGGGTGAATGTTCGTAGGATGATTTAATTATAGCCGTGGCGGTGTTTTGCTGCCACGGCTTCTTTTGACGGAATAAGAGGTGAAATTGACTATGTATGAAGAAAAAGTACGCAAATTCAAGTGTTATTACTGCCCGGACTGCAACCTCTACGCCGGGTCTGAAACGAAAACGATTCATGGCCGGCGCATGAAACCGAACACAAAATACTGCACCGGCGGCAAAAAGATCATCATCTTTCGCTCTGATGACCCCAAGGTAAATGTACCGAAATGGTGTCCTAAGCGGCGTGTGCCGCCCACATTGCGGATTTACCACTTCCGTTCACCGGAAATCGAGGCAGGAGAGAGCATGCTTGCGGCCAACGTGATTTCGTTTTTCCCATACCCCAGCCGCTATGCAGTGCGGTATGAGGGAGAGTCACCCTATACGGCGATGGATTTTGCAAGGCAAATTAAAAAGCGTCCTCTCGCGGAACTACTCTCTATGCAGCTATTGCCCTATGAGATTCTGGAAGTCGACGATGGTATCCGCCGTACTGTTTCCTTGTAGAACGTCTCGGTCACGTGCGGTGCATCCGCTTCAAAAGTGACATCGCACGCGAAAGTAAGTATGAAGAGTCTGGCGGCAAAGCGATTTGATTCTATGGAATCATGCAGATGTTCCGTTCACAGTCACCTGTAAAAGCGTCAAATCAAGCTATCGCAGTACGTTTATTGCTTGCCTCAAGCCTATAAATGCGCTCTTTTGACAAAAATCTCCGTCACATCATAAGTGGCGGAGATTTTCTATTATCGATTCACATCAAAAATTTCGATGCAGTGTGCAAACAATACGCACTGCTCTTGATACAAATCCTCGTCGAATATACGTTTACTACGGAATATTTTCGCAAAAGATTTTTGTACCGGACAAACAGTTCCTCAAAAGCCGATGTACTTCCCAATTTCGCTGAGAGTAACAGTTCCATAAAAGTCATTTTACATCCCCCATTTCGGCTCTCAGCTTTTTAATGCTTCTATAATAGGCAGATGCCACTCCTTTTTCTTTGAGTCCTGTTTCTTGAGCAATTTCCTTAAAGGGCTTTCCTTTTAGGGCATACTCTGTGACAACAAACCTCTCTTTGAGACTTAATTGCTGCATAGCAGCCATCAGTTTTTCATTTTGCGGCTCCATTCTGCTCCACATATCATACCCGGCGGTTCTAAATTCGGATTGTTCTGCCTCCTTTTTAGTTCGGTTTTCTTTTTCGTTATCTCTCTGCTTTTTCTTTATGTAGGATTGGCGTTTTCGTTTTACTGCCAAAACCACATAAGCAGTAAATTGGTTTTGGCATATATCATCTTTGGATATGCCATCGTTCCTTTTTATCATTTCTGTACTCCCATCATTTTTTCTTCGATGGGAATACTGGTGGTGAACGACAGCGACAAAGAATCTTGTCGAATTGAAAATTGACACGCACAATTTCTTCGGTATATGTCCACCCGTATGGAGGATGTACCGTCAGAGTTCGCATATGGCAGTGGCAATTCCATTTTGCTTTTTGTATGGAATTGCCAGAGCTATTCATTCGACAATCTCATCATGCGGTTCTCCGTATAGAAGAAAAACCTATTAGGTCATAGGCAATGTAGCATAACCGCACTTTGAGAAAAGAGGCTTCAAGGCACTTTCATTTTTTGAATTTGTTGTGCACCTTCAAATGAAAAAACAAGGAGAGGCTTCCAAGGAAACCTCTCCTTAACTGGTATTAAGGGCTATGTCAGAATTTTTCCGGCAGAATATTACCCGCCGTTTGACATGCGAATTACGTGAATGTTTTTAGTGATCTTCTTTCGCAGCCGGCTTTTTCATTTCTTCCGGGCGAGTAGGCTGAAACATACCCCACTGCGAATCCGGCGGCCAGCCATAGCGTTCACGATGAACAACTGCCTGTGCCATTTCATGGGCAAGATGCTGTGTAAAGGTTTCTTTTGATGCCATAATTATTACCCCTTTCGTCCTTATATTTAAAATTTTTATCAATAGAATGCATTATTGCATTCCAAAGCCGAGCTTAGAAATCAATAGTGTGACCGCAACAGCCAAAATCGCAGAAGTCACTCTATATGCTATCGGTTCTCTAAAAAATAGCAATAGGCACGCCGAAAGCATAACGATTGCTAATCTTAATTTCACTTCTTTGCGTACTGCAACAAGTTCTTCCGCGTTCAAATGAAGTGCAGCATTATTTGCTGGTGCTAATCTTAAAATTAAGATAGAAGCAGCAGCGAGACAAATTAGATTTGATACAGGATGCAATCTCTTTGCAAACTCTAGTGACACGATCATTGTAAATGTTGAACCTAAAAGGCATCCTGCTGGCGTTTTAGCATGGTATCCGCCTGTCCGCATACGAATGAAGCGGAAGACCAGCAGAAAAAGGAAAGTGCTCCTCCATCCGTCAAAAAATGCACCTACTGGAAGCAGAAGAAGAAATGTAACCATTCCCATTAGGCGGCGCATCAAACCATATTGCAGCCAAGCAATCTGGTCTGGTTCGATATAGTGCTTTTGTAAACAAAAAGCCGCTATCCTTGCCGCCAATGCTTCCATTTACGTCAACTCCTTACGCTGTTCATTTTATCAGCAGAAAATAATTCCCGCCACAAAAATGTCACAAACGCAAAAAATATGACATAAACGCAAAATTTGAAAGATGGAGAAGCACTCAGTACAAAATCTCAGCAATCAGCCGAGTGATCAATTCCGTTTCCTCGGTTGTTGGTTTCGGAGCATTTTTGTGTCCTTGAGATCTTCTTTTCTTGGTTCGAATGTACGCTGTCAAGTCCATAAGCAATTGCACTTGCTCTGGGCTTAATTCCTTAAGCGATAGGACATTACATTTCTCACCGCTTGTCAAATAATCCAACGAAACATTTAGAACGTCTGCCAGTGCAGCTGCCTCCGTCAGTCGCGGAACGGCAAGATCACTTTCGTATTTCCCCAGCACTGAATCTGAAAGTCGCAGGTTCGGATCAAACCCTTTTGCACGTTCAACCACCATCTGCTGCGTAAGATTTTTGTCTTTTCGCAGTTTTAACAGGCGTGGCCCAAAATCATACAACATAAGCGTTTTACCCTCCTTGCACAATATAAATATTTTACAATTCGGCGCCGTTTTAATTATGGAATCCGCTTGATTAAATTCCACAAACGTGGTATATAAAAAGAAATCTATTGACAAAACCCGGAGGATTCGTTATTTTGAAAACATACCCCAAACAAAAGATTGGCAGTCGAGCCTATATAGGAGAGAGTATGGTCAAGATTCTTATTTGTGACGATGATCAAACATTCGCACAGTCAATGTTCAAAAGGATCCTATCATTGCCGGCCTATTCCAGCAAATCCATGAAATTGAGCTGCTTAACTGATATTGCTGAAATGAGTGCTAACACTATCGCACAATATGACATTCTATTTCTCGATATTGACCTCGGTAAAGAAAGCGGAATTGACCTTGCCAGAAAGATGCGCAAGATGAATCCGGAAGCCGTATTGATTTTCGTAACAAACTTCAGTGAATATGCCCTGAGGGCTATGAAGTGGATGCTTTTCGATACCTTGCCAAATCCGAGTTGGAAAAGAAGCTACCCACCTATTTTGAAGATGCACTGGCAATGTGCCGCACCCGTCAACGGAAAGTAGAGATTCTCTGTGAGGGTGAGAGTGTGCCTATCCCAGTCCAATCTCTTGCATGGATAGAAAGTCAGGGACGTGAACAGTATCTCCATTTGGTAGGCGGATGCCGTGAGCAGCTAATTACCCGATTAACTATAACGCAGCTTGAGGATTTGCTTGTTCCTCATGGATTTTGCGTATCCACAAAAGTTATCTTGTAAATATGGCGTATTTACAGTCTTTTCAAAGCACAAGTGCAGTTCTGACAATCGGTCAAGCGCTTCCTGTGGGGGCTCGTAGTTATCGCGACAATAAGCAAAAATTTGTAAGATGGCAGGCGCAGCAACTATGGTAGTAATTTGGGGAAATATTCTCAGCTTTATAGGCAATGTGGTTGCGCTGGCAGTCGAAGTCCTTGTATTTGACGCTTTTTTCCCTCGCAATGAAAGCAGAAAAAAAGCGATGGCTTTGTATTCTTTTGTGGTGTGTCATTGCTACATTCTTATCTGTATCTGTTGGCACAAAATTCGGATATACACTTAAAATGCTGCAAGAAGTCGCCTTAATATATCTGTTTTGTGTTTTTTTGTACCAAAGCCGCTGGGATCGGCGGTTGTTTATCGTTGTAACGGTATATTCTGTTTTATTTTCTTATAGTCACTGGTTTGATGAACTCTGTATGCGTATTAGTGGGTTTACCTACGAAGAATATATATGGAATGTTCCGCTCTATTCTATATTCTTTTTTCTCCGTTGTTCGTTTATCTTAGCATTTGCATTAGGTCAGTTTACAAGGAACTACACGCAGACCACGAAACGGGGGCTGCTGACAACAAATAAAGCTGAGTATCAAGCACCGGGGAAGTGCGAGATATTCAGCCTGTTTTGTTGTCCGGGGTTTCAAAGGGGCACCCTTTGGCACACGACTTGCTTGCAAAGTGTAGTGTGTTATACGCTCTGTCGGCGTTGCTGCGAAAATGAGGTTGCCGCCAGGGAGGGCAAGGGCATTTGAAGCAGCAGGAAAACAGGGCTGTGATTGCGTGGCGTGGAGCCGCAAACGCAGGGCTGGTTTCATCAGCAGATAGGGCGTATATGAAAGCCCCCGTCCCTCGTACAACGCCGAACTTCGGGACAAAGTGTCCCGAACTTGTGGATACATTCCCGTAAAAATTGAAATGGGCGGGAAGCCATTTTAGGGCTTTCCCGCTTGATTACCCTTTAGCAAAGACAGGCAGGACTGTCAACGGCGGCGTATTTATGCGCCGTTCATCTTGACCGTTGACTGGCTCGGCTGGCTTTGCTATTTTCCCGATAAATAGGAAAAATCAATGTTAAAAATTCTGTAACAGTTATCATAATTTACTTTATCTTCTCCATGCCACCAGTTGAGTGGATAAGATAGGCTTTGCCTTAAATCTCCGGTATCTCTCATCAACGGTGGGGTAAAGGAATGTATGTATCCTTTATGCTCTGGTGTCTCCAAAATCCCACAAATAGCAAGTGTTTCAAGGATTCCGATAATCTCACTTATATTGCAGGGCAAAAGTTTACTCTCATGAATTTTTTTACATAACATAATACCAGTGGATTGGTCGCTCATCGCAGATGATATTGATATTATTTCTTTCAAAATATTTTTGTCGATATTCGTAGGGAGTTGTTTATCCATATGAGCAAATTCATTGAGATAAAAAATGGGTTTTCCAATCCCACCCCAAATTCCACCACCTCGATACTTGACATAATTATAAAATGTTCTATCCAGCCGAGATGGAACTTTGTCTGTCTTACCTCTATCAAACATTAGCCAACTTACAGCATATATATACGATGCTAAAATATACCGATACTCCATATCACGAGTAGATAAACTATACAAAAAAGAATTGGCAGCATCACTAAGAGAAATACATTTAAGACTTTGTGTCAAAATGCGTATAGCTTCTTCGTGCGAAATAGATAAATCCTCTAAAATGGCACCATGTTCTTTTGCATACGCAATTTCTTCAAATGATAACAGTTTTCGCTTCGTATCATCCATATAGCGCATTAGAATTTTTTTGCTTTTCTTATCCATAAACATTTTTCCCTAATTTTGGGCTCTTAGTTCCCTTACTTTCTCCCCCGCTGTGGCTTTGGATTTTTCAGCAAGTCCGACTTCTGTGCAATCTTTTTCAGCCACTTCTTTTCTTCTTCAGATAGCTTCTTCAAATTCAATTTGAGCCGCTTGCAAATGAACGCCAAAGCAGCTTGCTCCGGGTCGCTGTCTGGGCTGGCAGCTTCGTCAACGGTCTGCAAGAAATCTTCCAGTGGGTTGTCCTCCGGGACGCTGAAAAAATCGTCCTTATGCGCTTCCCGCAGGTCAAGAGCTATCTTGTTTATGTCCTGCTGTATCACATAGCGGCAAAAACTATCATCATCAATATGGGCGGCGATAAGCTGTCTTAACTGCGGGTCGGTCAAGCGGGATTGTGCTGCTTCATAATGGTTGTACTCACAGCGTCTACAATGGCGTTTGCACTCTGCACCTGTTTGCCAGCGATACCGTTTACATAGATTTCAAGGTCAGCCATGAGCCGGGGGAAATCCGGGTGTGCCGCCAGCTCACACAAGAGGGAATTATCCACCCGCCCACTTTTCAATAGTTCAATCATATCATCGCTCAAACGCAGGTCTGCAAGATCGGCGTTTGGGTGATTTTTTGTTTGAGAACGCCCCAGCAGATAATCAACAGTCACTTCATAAAACTTTGCCAACTCAATAAGGGCATAATGGCTGATGTCCTTGAAATTATCCCCCTCATAACTGCCCAACGCAGACTTGGAGAGGTGCGTCTGCTCCGCAAGCTGTTCCAGCGTCAACCCACGCTCCACACGCAGGTCTTTCAATCGTTCTTGTATGGATAGTTCCATGCACTCCCCCTCCTTGTCTGTTTATGTTACCTGTTATATCAAAGTTTGTTCAGATACCCGATTTCATCTAATTCTGCCTTAATCTCGTCCCATTCACTACGCTTGGGGTTTAATGCAACAATCATCTCTTTTGTCACCGGCACCCCGTCTGCAAGCTGGCGCACAACTTCCAAAGGCAGGTCGGCGGGATAAAACCACTTCCCGTATTCCACATAGGTCTGCGGATTACCATCAATCATAGAGAGTAAATCCTTGGAAGCGTCCTCACCAGCCATAGGATTACAGTGCCAAACAACGCCATCTTCCGTCCAGACGCAAAAAGTGCTTTTCATCTTTTTGACTTCTCTGCTATTCATGAGCTTTTGCAAAGCGGAAGGCATCCCATTTGTCAAATCCTCTATCCGAGGGAGTTTTTCTTCCCAATCGTAAAGTTCAGAATCTACACCATTGATAACACAGCCTTCAGATGTGAACATGATAATCATGCTTTGCTCACTGCCATCGGTAGCCCAAAATGTTTCTTTTCCCTTTCTCCATATGGGATTGTATGTATAGTGACGGATGAAACTCCATTCCTTCTCTAACATGATGATGTCCAAAGCTGCAAGCCCTTTGCAGAAAGCCTTTAGGCGATTTACATCAGGTAATCCAGACAAATTTTTCGTTGAAATCATATCGCCACTCCTTTCAAACTTTAATTGCCATCCAAGTACTTTCATTTTACCACAATTCCGAGAGCGTGGAAATAGAGAGTTTTCCGAGCTGATTTCCGACCTTATGGATATACGGGGCGGGCGGTCTTTTAGGTGTAGACTTAGGGTAGTTCATCGATGAGCTGCACCTTGAAAAATGAATGACCGTCCGAAAAGGAATACCCAGGCAGGGGAAGCACCGCAACGAGCCACTTCGGGACAAAATGGCGCTGTTGACAAAGTCTCGCAACAGCGCCAAAATGTCCCGAACTTGTGGACACACTCCCGTAAAAATTGAAATGGGCGGGAAGCCATTTTAGGGCTTTCCCGCCTTGATTGCCCATCAGCAAAGACGGGCGGGACTGTCAACGGCGGCGCATGAAATGCGCCGTTCATCTTGACCGTTGACTGGCTCGGCTAGCTTTGCTATCTCCTCGATAAATGGGAATTTTTCTTTTTTATTCGTCCAAAGCGTCACAAAGCTTGTCCATAATTTCAGAAAGAGCAGTTGGAATTCCTTCTTCCCAGTTTGGACTTTCTAAAACTTCTCCATCTAAAGCCATATACATCTCTTTAGGTATCTCTCTTTTCATTTCCTCTTCGTCAACTTCTTCTGTCCAGTCATAATCTGAATTATATGGATCATTTTTAGGGTCAAAAGCATATTTTTGATTTTTATAATATCCTGAAATATAATTTTTTTCAAGAGTTTCAACAATATCAAAATCTTCTAAAGCCCAGCTGTCCTCTTCTTCACATTCTTTTCTATTTTCATATTTCTTAAAAAATTGAGGATTCATATACCAATATAGGAATAGAGCTGTTCCCTTGTCAGTATCAGGCTGTTCTGCTATCCATTTGATAACTTCCTTAGAATTATCAAAGTTCCAATCTATTGCTAAAAGTTGTCTTTCTTTTGGAGAGTTTTTCTTTAAATAATTTATAATTAACTGGTTTTCTAACTCATCAAATTCATTTTCGTCAATCTCTACATTTTCCCAATCAAAATCTTCTCTTAAAATATCTTCAATTTTTAACATCAAAATACCTCCTAAAATTCATATTTTTATATTTCTTTATTAGTTCTATCAACTGAATTTTACTTTTCACCTATTGCCTTGAAACAGACCACTGCACCGCAAATAAAAAATATAATGCAAATAATGAGTGGGATTATTAAGTCTAATCCCAACAAACTACCTAAAATACCAGTAATTCCGTTATAATCCCACTGGTAAGGTGCCGCAGAGCATAGAATAATTATTGAACCAAGAAAACCCATTAGCTGCCACACAATTCCTAAAATCATTTTTTTCATACAATCACATTCCTTTATCAAATTCCGATTTGCTGTTCTCCTACTTCCGCCCCCGTTGTGGGTTTGGATTTTTCAGCAAGTCCGACTTCTGTGCAATCTTTTTCAGCCACTTCTTTTCTTCTTCGGACAGCTTCTTCAAATTCAATTTGAGCCGCTTACAGATAAACGCCAAAGCCGCTTGCTCCGGGTCGCTATCTGGGTTGGCAGCTTCATCAACAGTCTGCAAGAAATCTTCCAGCGGGTTGTCCTCCGGGACGCTGAAAAAATCGTCCTTATGTGCTTCCCGCAGGTCAAGAGCTATCTTGTTTATGTCCTGCTGTATCACATAGCGGCAAAAACTGTCGTCATCAATATGGGCGGCGATAAGCTGTCTTAGCTGCGGGTCGGACAAGCCGGGATTGTGCTGCTTCACAATGGTTGCGCTCACAGCGTCTACAATGGCGTTTGCACTCTGCACCTGCTTTATCGCTACGCCGTTCACATAGATTTCAAGGTCAGCCATCAGCCGGGGAAAATCCGGGTGTACTGCCAGCTCGCACAAGAGTGAATTATCCACCAGCCCACTTTTCAAGAGTTCAATCATATCATCACTCAAACGCAGGTCTGCAAGATCGGCGTTTGGGTGACTTTTTGTTTGAGAACGCCCCAGCAGATAATCAACAGTCACTTCATAAAACTTTGCTAACTCAATAAGGGCATAATGGCTGATGTCCTTGAAATTATCCCCCTCATAACTGCCCAGCGCCGACTTGGAGAGATGTGTTTGCTCTGCAAGCTGTTCCAGCGTCAGCCCACGCTCCACACGCAGGTCTTTCAATCGTTCTTGTATGGATAGTTCCATGCTCCCCCTCCTTGTCTGCTTGATAGATGAAAAGTTATAGCTTTTGTGCTCTATTCAGATGCCAGATGAACTAAGCATCATATTATTTGTAGTAATAATACCAATTTCCGTTATATTCTTTATCACATTCTTCTTGTGAAGCAAACGTACAATCTTTAATTCCTTGAATTGGATAATTATGTTTTTTCAACTGTGCTCTGTGATATAAATTGATTTTTTCGGTTAGTCCGCTTTGCTGTGCCGCTTTTAATCGCGCATTTGTAGAAAAGATGTACGATACAAAATAGTTTGCTGGCTGAATATATGTTCCAAATTCAATACTCTGTTCTATATCCGCAAAGTAATTTTTAACATCTTCCATGCAAATTTCTATTATTCTTTGCCATTTAATCTCCTGTTCCCTATTTCTCATTTTTTACCTCTACAACTATGAATGGACACTTAATGTATTTTTATTTTACCACAATTCCGAGAGCGTGGAAATAGGCAGTTTTCCGGGCTGATTTCCGACCTTATGGATATACGGGGCGGGTGGTCTTTTAGGTGTAGACTTAAGGTAGTTCATCGATGAGCTGCACCTTGAAAAATGAATGACCGTCCGAAAAGGAATACCTAGGCAGGGGAAGCACTGCAACGAGCCACTTCGGGACAAAATGTCCCGAAGTCCGGGGAGCGTGCCAACGCTGGAACACGCCGCAGGAATGGGGCAGGAAGCCTTTTCGGGGAGAACGGCAAAGGAAAAATGGAGGGAACACATGAGAGAGAACCCATATAAACGACTGCCGCCCATAGAGCGCAAGCAGGACGGTCCCCTTTACCGCATGACACCGGCACAGAGGAAACAGGCAAACGCCTGATCCGCCGGGAGTGCTGCAACTATGAGGACGGGAACTGTATGCTCCTTGACGATGGGGACACCCACACCTGCCCCCAGACCATTTCTTTCTCAGTCTGCTGTAAGTGGTTCCGCTGTTCGGTCTTGCCGCAAATCGGGACGCTGGAAACAGAGATTTTCCGGGATAAGGAGCTAAAACACTGTGCGGTCTGCGGCAGCGTGTTCGTCCCAAAGTCCAACCGGGCGAAATACTGTCCCAACTGTGCCGCCAGAGTTCACAGGCGGCAGAAAACAGAAAGTGAACGGAAAAGGAGGTCTTGTGTGGACAGTTAGGGGCTGAAAGGTCCTTGATTTTCAAGGCTTTGCAAGCACAGAACAGGGGCAGGCAATAGAAACTACCGTCTGCCCCAGAAAATGGGCTTCTAACCGTCCACAAAACACGATATGACAAACACCATTTATATCCATCAGCCGGAAAAGACGGTCAGCTTTACCCGGCTTCCCAATTTCCTTTTTGAAGCCCCCACATTCACGCCACTGTCCAACGAAGCAAAGGTACTGTATGCCTTTATCCTGCGCCGGACAGACCTGTCCCGGAAAAACGGCTGGGCAGATGAATACGGGCGCATTTACCTCTACTATCCCATCAACGAGGTGGTAGAGCTGCTCCACTGCGGACGGCAGAAAGCGGTCAACACCCTGCGGGAATTGCAGTATGTAGGGCTTGTGGAGATCCAGAAGCAGGGCTGTGGAAAACCCAACCGCATTTACCCAAAATCCTATGAAGCGGTTCCAAACACCGACTTCAAGAAATCCCGTTCTGGTACGCCGGAGGGCTGAAAACCGCACTCGATGAGTACGATAATCAATCCTCTTGAAGTACGAAAACCGGACGGTATATAGAAATACAGAAATAAAAATATTGATTTATATTCTATCCATTCCCTTCCTATCCGAGATATTTTCTGCGGGATTTTTCCTGTGGAAAAGTCCCGGAAAGGAATGGAATGGGGAAAGGAGTTTCATGGCACAACACGCAATTTTGCGGTTTGAAAAACACAAGGGCAACCCAGCAAGACCGCTGGAAGCCCATCACGAACGGCAGAAAGAGCAATATGCCAGCAACCCCGACATTGACACCAGCCGGAGCAAATACAACTTCCATATCGTCAAGCCAGAGGGCAGGTACTACCACTTTATACAGAACCGTATTGAACAGGCAGGCTGCCATACCCGTAAGGACAGTACCCGGTTTGTGGATACGCTGATTACCGCCAGCCCGGAATTTTTCAAGAAGAAGTCCCCAAAGGAGATACAGGAATTTTTCCAGAGGGCGGCTGATTTCTTAATCGGGCGGGTAGGGAAAGAAAATATCGTGTCGGCGGTGGTACACATGGACGAGAAAACGCCCCACCTGCATTTGGTCTTTGTCCCGCTGACAGAGGACAACCGTCTGTGCGCTAAAGAAATCATCGGCAACCGGGCGAACTTGACAAAATGGCAGGACGATTTTCACGCTTATATGGTGGAGAAATATCCCGACTTGGAGCGTGGGGAAAGCGCCAGCAAGACAGGCAGGAAGCATATCCCCACCCGTCTGTTCAAACAGGCGGTCAATCTCTCCAAACAGGCAAGAGCCATTGAAGCCACGCTGGGCGATATTACCCCGTTCAATGCCGGAAAGAAGAAAGAGGAAGCCCTCTCCCTGCTGAAAAAGTGGTTTCCGCAGATGGAGAATTTCTCCGGGCAGCTCAAAAAATACAAGGTCACGATAAACGACCTTTTGGTAGAAAATGAACAGTTGGAAGCTAGAGCCAAAGCCAGCGAAAAAGGCAAGATGAAAGATACGATGGAACGGGCAAAGCTGGAAAGCGAGCTGAAAGACATTCAGCGGCTGGTAGACCGTATCCCGCCGGAGGTGCTGGCAGAACTGAAACGGCAACAGCGGCACACAAGGGAACGGTGATTGATGGCAGAAAACATTTCACGCCGCAGCATGGCGGCACTGCACTTTGAAAATTAAATACGGAGGTACTATGGAGCATATCAGATACAAGAAAGAAACCGAA
>ENA-OQCN01000652-OQCN01000652.1-human-gut-metagenome-genome-assembly--contig:-NODE-652-length-18375-cov-1.732902_pt1 | contig 18375 bp, 25 predicted proteins | sample MGYA00242497_ERZ504576 | MGnify/ENA primary metagenome ERZ504576 (study PRJEB26092, sample SAMD00036296) | human gut metagenome | host: Homo sapiens | study: EMG produced TPA metagenomics assembly of... | reverse complement strand
TCCGTGGGGAACAGATGAGACCGGCAGTTTCCGGCAGGAACGTCTGACATAAAACTGGATGTGATCTATGAAGATGACCATGTGGCAATAGTCAATAAACCGGCAGGCATGCTGTCACAGAAAGCAAAACCGTCGGATCTGTCGCTGGTGGAGTATTTTCAGCGATATCTGCTGGAGACGGGAGCAATCAGCGAACAAGAGTTAGAGACTTTTCATCCGGCACCCTGTAACCGGTTGGACCGCAATACCAGTGGTCTGGTGTTGTGCGGAAAGAGTCTGGCAGGGCTACAGGCACTGTCGGAAGCACTGAAACTGCGAACGCTGAAAAAAATATTATCTGGCGCTGGTGCTTGGAAAAGCAGACAGGCCGGGACATCAGAAAGCCTGGCTGAGCAAAGATACAAAAACCAATCAGGTAAAAGTGAGCACTGGTCAGGTGCCTGAAAGTTCTCCGATCGAGACCGCCTGGGAGCCGGTCTGGAGCACTGGAGAGGAAACGCTTTTAAAGGTGGAACTGATCACCGGAAAATCTCATCAGATCCGCTGTCATCTGGCCAGTCTGGGATATCCGCTGGCGGGAGATCCGAAGTACGGGAATGCCCGCTGGAATAGGAGGCTGAAACAGGAATATGGTCTGAAACGTCAGTTCCTGCATGCATGCAGGTGGAATTCCCACGAATGTCCGGTGCGCTGGAATCTTTGTCGGGAAAATGTTTTACCGCACCGCTTCCGGATGAACTGGAACGGATTACAGAGGGTGAGAGAAAGAAGGGTAAATTATGACAGAAGAGAGAATAGACGGAGAAGAAACGAAAGAAAAGAAGAAACCGAAAAAGAGTCTGAAAAGGGAGCTTATGGAAGACGTAATCATGATCGTGTTTGTTCTGGTAACGGTCTGGGTGATGAAAAATTATGTACTGATCAATGCAGTTATTCCTTCGGCATCGATGGAAGATACGATCATGACGGGCGACCGGATCTTTGGAAGCAGGCTGTCATATGAATTCGGCGAGCCACAGAGAGGGGACATTGCTATCTTTAAGTTCCCGGACGATGAGAGCCAGTTGTATATCAAGCGAGTAATCGGACTTCCGGGAGATAAAGTGCAGATTATTGACGGAAAGGTTTATATTAACGATTCTGAAACACCGTTAGATGAGCCTTATCTGCCGGAACCACCGGAAGGCGATTATGGACCGTATTATGTGCCGGAAGACAGCTACTTTATGCTGGGAGATAACCGAAACTGGTCGAAGGACTCCCGGTTCTGGACAAATACCTATGTGAAAAAAGAAAAAAGTTCTCGCAAAAGCATCTTCCGTTATTACCCGTTTAACAAGATCGGTGTGATCGAAAAGGACTGATGGGGGGAAAATATGGCAACCTGGAATTCAAGAGGACTCAGGGGTTCTACACTGGAAGAACTGATCAACCGGAGCAATGAACAGTACCGTGAAAAGGGCTGCACTGATTCAGAAAGTGCCGACACCGATCACGCCGGTTCGGATCGCCAAGGATACCAGACAGATCACCCTGGCGTATTTTGAACAGAAAAGTACGGTGGATTATATCGGGGCAGTGCAGGGGATTCCTGTATGCTTCGATGCGAAAGAGTGCAAAGAAACAGTCTTTCCCCTTGCCAATATCCATGAGCATCAGGTGCGGTTTATGAGAGAGTTTGAACAGCAGGAGGGGATTTCTTTCCTGCTGATTTATTTTTCGGGAAGAAATGAATTCTATTATCTGACATTTCGAGATCTGTGGTGGTTCTGGGAACGGGCGCAGAATGGTGGGAGAAAAAGTTTTCTTTACGAAGAACTGAATCCTTCTTATTTTCTTACGAACCACGGTGGGATTCTGGTGCCGTATCTGGACGGAATCCAGAAAGATTTGCAGGACAGGGATTGACAAGTGTGCTGTCTTCACATATAATGTATTAGCATAGTAACACATTAGTACGCTAAAGTGAATGAAGATTAACTGTGAAGCTACTGCACAGTTACGAAGTTACATAACAAGATTAAAGAAGAGGATAGAACCATGAGACAATTATTTCATACCCCGGAAGGAGTCCGGGATGTTTACGGAACCGAATGTGCAAAAAAACTGTATCTTCAGAGAAAAATGGAGAAAATCTTTCATGCATACGGTTATCAGAGCATAGAGACACCGACCTTCGAATTCTTTGATGTGTTTGGAAAGCAGGTGGGAACCACACCATCCAGAGAACTTTACAAGTTCTTTGACCGGGAAGGTAATACTCTGGTACTTCGTCCGGACTTTACACCTTCCATCGCGAGAGCAGCTTCTATGTATTATCATCAGGAAGATATGCCGATTCGTCTCTGCTACAGTGGAAACACCTTTGTGAACCGCTCCAGCTACCAGGGACGACTGAAAGAATCCACCCAGATGGGTGTGGAGCTTTTGGGCGATGCATCAGTGGACGGAGACGGTGAGATCATTGCCATGACTGTAGAACTCTTAAAGGCAGCAGGATTGAAAGAATTCCAGATAAGTATCGGTCAGGTGGATTTTTTCAAAGCACTGGTTGATGACTCCGGTATGTCGGAAGAGACTATTCAGGAACTGCGCCAGCTGATCTCCAACAAGAATTATTTCGGTGTGGAAGAACTTCTGGAGAGTCAGAGACTGTCCAAAGAACAGGTAGAAGCACTGACAGAACTGCCACAACTTTTTGGTGGCCCGGAAGTACTGAAAAAAGCAGAAAGTCTTACTGGCAACCCCAAGGCACTGGCAGCGATCCGCAGGTTACGGGAACTGTATCAGGTGGCCTCCTGCTATGGCTGTGAAGAATATATTTCTTTCGACTTGGCATGCTCAGTAAATATCAGTATTATACAGGCATTATCTTCCAGGGGTTTACCTATGGCACCGGTGAGCCGTTAGTAACCGGTGGACGGTACAACAGGCTGCTGGAACATTTTGGAAGACCTGCCCCTGCAATCGGTTTCTGTCTGGTAATGGAACAGGTGTTGAATGCACTGAACCGTCAGAATATTCAGGTGCCGGTGATGGAAGGAAAACGACTGGTCTTATATAATGAAAGAAATCGTGAAGCAGCGATCCGGATTGCCGGTATGCAGAGAACACATGGTATGCAGATCCAGTGTATGCGGATGGAAGAAGGTCTGAAAGCGGAAGACTATATTGCATATGGAAAGGGTCATCAGTTACGGATATTGTATCTCCGGTGGGAGAAGATCAGATACAGGTGATCAATCTGTTTACCGATGAAGTACAGATGACCAATCAGAAAAGTTTTCAGTAGGAGGAAAGACCCATGAGATATTTAACCATCGCACTGACGAAAGGCCGTCTGGCAGAGAAAACACTGGAGATGCTGGAAGCTGTAGGCATTACCTGTGAAGAGATGAAAGATAAAAAGACAAGAAAACTGATTTTTGTCAATGAAGATCTGAAACTTCGGTTCTTCCTGGCCAAAGGACGGATGTCCCGACTTATGTGGAATATGGAGCGCAGATCTGGGTGTCGTAGGTCGCGACACGATTCTGGAAGAAGGAAGAAAATTATATGAAGTGATGGATCTTGGCTTTGGAAAATGCAGAATGTGTATCTGCGGACCGGAATCTGCCCGGGAACTGCTGGATGGTAATCAGCAGATCCGTGTAGCCACCAAATACCCGAATATCGCCAAAGATTATTTTTATAATAAGAAAAACCAGACCGTGGAAATCATCAAATTAAACGGTTCCATAGAGCTGGCACCAATCGTAGGACTTTCCGAAGTCATCTGCGATATCGTAGAGACTGGTTCCACTCTGCGGGAAAATGGTCTGCATATTCTTGAAGAAGTATGTCCGCTGTCCGCAAGAGTGGTTGTGAATCAGGTAAGCATGAAAATGGAAAGCGAACGGATCTCAGAGCTTTTAGGAAAGTTAAAAAAGGTCATCAAGGAGGCAGACAGATGAGAATTGTAAAATTAACAAAAGAAACTACAAAAAATATTCTGGAAAATATGTTAAAAAGAAGTCCGAGCCAGTACGGAGAGTATGAAAGCCGGGTGCAGGCGATTATTCAGAATATCAAAGAAAACGGAGATGAGGCTCTGTTTTCCTATACCAAACAGTTTGATAAAGCAGATATCAATGCTTCCAATGTAAAAGTAACAGACGAAGAATTCGAAGAAGCATATAAAGCAGTGGATCCGGCACTTCTGGATGTGATCCGCAAGGCGCTGGTCAATATCGAGAGTTATCATGAACTGCAGAAACAGAACAGCTGGTTCAAGAGCACCCCACAGGGAACGATGCTTGGACAGAAAGTAACACCACTGGAAAAGGTAGGCGTCTATGTACCGGGAGGAAAAGCAGTATATCCGTCGTCTGTTCTGATGAACATTATGCCGGCAAAAGTAGCAGGTGTAGATAAGATCATTATGACCACCCCATGTAATGCAGAAGGAAAGGTGAATCCGGCTGTTTTGGTCGCTGCAAAAGAAGCAGGAGCAGATGAAGTCTATAAAGCAGGTGGTGCACAGGCAATCGCTGCCCTTGCTTTTGGAACAGAAAGTATTCCGAAAGTAGACAAGATCGTAGGGCCTGGAAATATCTATGTAGCGTTAGCAAAAAAAGCAGTATACGGTCATGTAAGCATCGATTCCATCGCGGGACCGAGCGAGATCCTGGTATTGGCGGACGAGACAGCCAATCCACGGTATGTGGCAGCTGATCTGTTATCCCAGGCAGAACACGACGAGCTGGCATCTGCGATCCTGATCACGACAAGTGAAGATTTTGCAAAGAAAGTCAGCGAAGAAGTTGAGGGATTTGTACAGGTTCTTGAAAGAAAAGCGATTATTCAGAAATCTTTGGATAATTTTGGATATATTTTGGTGGCAGAGGATATGGACGAAGCAATTGATACCGCCAACGAGATTGCTTCCGAACATTTGGAGATCGTTACCGCCAACCCGTTTGAGGTTATGACAAAGATTCGGAATGCGGGTGCAATCTTTATCGGGGAATACAGCTGTGAGCCGCTGGGTGATTATTTTGCAGGACCTAACCACATCCTGCCGACCAACGGAACCGCAAAATTCTTCTCCCCACTGTCTGTTGATGATTTTGTGAAGAAATCCAGTATCATCTACTACTCCAGAGAAGCGCTGCAACCGATCCACAAAGATATCGAGCAGTTTGCAAAATGTGAACAACTGACCGCACATGCGAACTCGATCGCAGTGCGTTTTGAAGGGGAGGAATAAGGTATGGAGATCCGCAGACTGGAAGAACAGGGTATGACCCGTAATGTACTGGTACAGCGAAATACCAAAGAGACGAAGATCACGATGAGTCTGAATCTGGACGGAACCGGAAAAGCCAGCCTGAATACCGGCATCGGATTTTTTGACCATATGCTGGATGGATTTGCACGTCATGGATTCTTTGATCTGGATCTTGCCGTAGACGGCGATCTGAATGTGGACAGCCATCACACGATCGAAGATACCGGAATCGTACTGGGGACGGCTATTAAAGAAGCACTGGGCGATAAAGCAGGGATTCGCCGTTATGGAAGCATGATTCTTCCCATGGACGAGACACTGGTACTTTGCGGCATCGATCTGTCCGGTCGCCCGTATCTGAACTTTGACGGTGAATTTACCGCAGAACGTCTTGGAGATATGGATACAGAGATGGCCAGAGAGTTTTTCTATGCGGTCAGCTATGCAGCCGGCATGAACCTGCACATCAAGGTACTGGACGGAACAAACAATCACCATATCATGGAAGCGATGTTCAAAGCGTTTGCCAAAGCACTGGATCAGGCAACGCAGATGGATGAGCGGATTCAGGGAGTTTTGTCTACAAAGGGCAGTCTGTAAAAGGGCTGAGCTGCAGACACTAGAGCGTGTCTGAAAAAGGCTTTTCGTGAGCTGCGAGTCCCAGTTTGTGGGAGATTTTATCCGAATGAGGGCGGCGTAGCGGGCTACGGCAACCGAATGAGGGTAAATATACCGCAAGTGGGGCTTGCAGATTGCGGAAATGATTTTTCAGACACGCTCTAGAACAGGACATTAGTTTTTTTAACTATTCAACAGCCGTTGCGAAAGATACGGACAGTTACGATTTTTTATTTTTCAAGTCCCAGTTCTTTGGCCCGATCCGGGAAATTTGTGAAAATACCATCGACGTTCCAGTTGTTTAACTGTTCCATGAGTTCTTTTTTGTTGACAGTCCACACATTGACACCAATCCCATGCGCATGACAATCCCGCACCATCTCTTCTGTCAGAAAGTTCTTATCCGGATGATAATATTCCACACCATTTTCTTCTGTGAAAAATCCCATATTATCCATCCGTGCTTCCATCAGATATCCCATTGGAACTTCCGGCAGCATTTTCTTGCATTTGTTGATGGATACCAGATTAAAGGAAGAAAAAATCACGCGGTCTTCCATCTGGAATTCCCGCACCATATCGATTACTTTTTCTTCCAGGTGTTCGTAGTAATACACACTGTTTTTCAGTTCAATATTGGTAACCAGTCCCGTATCCTTTACCCAGGTCAGATACTCCCGCAGCGTTGGAATCCGCTGAAAGTCATATTTTCCTTCAAACTTTCCGTAGCAGTCAACAAGACACAATTCCTGATACGTATAATCACGAATATTTCCTGTTCCACTGGTCGTTCGGTCAATGGTCTCATCATGCATGATCACGATCTCATCGTCTTTCGTCAGCTGTACATCCAACTCGATGCCATAACAGCCAACTTCTTCCGCTTTTTTAAATGCCAGCATAGTATTTTCCGGATATTTTCCGCTGAATCCTCGATGTGCAAATACCTTCATTATTAGCCCTTCTTTCCTGTATCCCTGAAAATTCGGTATCTGATATTTCAGAAATACATTTCTTCACTTCCCTTAGTATGACAGATTGTTGTCTGATTTTCAACTACAAACCAGACAAAACATACCACACCGGATTTTGCTGTTGTCGCAGAAGCCAGGATCTTATACACCCACGGATTTTAACTCATTTTCCACAAAAAGAGCAGAAAACTTTATGTGCTCCATAAAATTTTCTGCTCTTTTTATTATTGGATTCCCCTGCTCACTTTAGGTTTCTGCCATTGATAATCACCGTCGACCAGTTTGCTATCCTCTTCCTCCGGCGCCTGTGGAACCCGCAGGACAAAGACAGGATCAGTATACGGATTCTTCAGTTTTTTTTCATTCATCGTTCCGCCTGTACTCTCCGCGGTACCTGTATTATCCGCTATCACAGCAGCTTTTTTCCCACTGTTATTCTGCAGGCTTTCCTCTACCTGCCCATCTGCATCATTTCCACGGATAATCTGTGCGGACGAATCTCCCGTTCCGATTTCTGCTTCCATGGTAATCTGACCGGAATCGCCTGTTGATTCTGTATTCTGTGTATCTGTTTCACTTCCGGTTGTGGTATCTGCTGTTTCTGTCTCCTGCGTCGGTGTCACCACATTTCCTTCCTCATCCAGTACATCCGCACCATAAATCGTCTCTTTCAATTTTCGTACGGTAGGCTCCCAGTCCGGAACGAGATCCCCGTTGTAGCCATGATACATACCATCATAAGGAATGCGATCGGAAATAATTTTATACTTCATCAATGTCGGCGCTTTTGCCAGTAAACCCCAGAACTCACTTTCCGGTACGTTATGTGTCAGTAACGGAAGCAGACGGGTTGCCAGACGATCCAGATCTTCAAAGCTCATAGCCTTTACTTTATCAAGAAGTTTTAACAGTACCTCTCTCTGACGTTCTGTGCGCTGATAATCGGAATTACCTACTTTTCGGATACGTGCATAAGCCACCGCCTGCATACCATTACATTCATAGGTTCCCTCACCCGGAATCAGATATTTTTTAGATTTTAATCCCAGTATCCTGCACTGCTGTTTGATACTTTTGTTTGCATTTTCTGCTTCTTTTGGGGTAAAAGTAATTTCGATGGTACCGATTTCGTCGATAATATCGATCATCGAACCAAAATCCACCGTAACATATCGGTCTACATCAATCTTGTAATTCTCTTCTACGGTCTTGACAAGCAATGGTCCTCCACCATTGGGATACGTGGCATTCAACTTACGGTATCCGATTCCCGGAATCATTACATGGGTATCACGCATCAGGGAAATCATGGAAATCTGTTCCAGACGATAGTTAACAGAGATCAGAATCATAGAGTCTGAGTTCCCAATCCAGCCTTTATCTGTCGTATCCAGACCAACCAGCATAATATTGTATACATTTCCATCCGTAGTGATTGGCTCCGCAGATGCATATTGTGCCATGTTCTGCTGTGCCTCCAGCAATTCCGGATCCACTTCTTCCTCTACCGTCGTTTCTTCCTCTGTTTCTTTCTCCTGTTGCTCTTCTTTCTGTTTTTCAATCAATGCCTGAACTTCATCATCCGTCATATAGTTGGTTTTTGTATAATATCGATGTCCCATATAATATACAACTCCGGCAATGATCACAATCAGCACCAGAAAATCCCGGCAACAATCGCACCTTTCTTCTTTTTGGACATTTTCGGCTTTTTTTCCCGCGTTGCCTCTTCCTGCTCTTTATCGTCTGCTGACACGCCCGACAGCCTCCTTTTTATTGGTTTACTTATTACTGGTACATCGTTTTCGATGTACCAGCGTAAATGATACCATTTGCATTATTTTTTGTCAATTACTGTCGATGCCTGCCGTTTTCTTTTTCATTTCTGTCCGTAATATGCATTTGCTCCGTGTTTCCGGTAATAATGTTTATCCTGCAATTCCTGCGGTGCCGGTTTCACCTGCGGATTGATCATCTCACAGCGTGCCGCCATCTTTGCAACTTCTTCGAGTACGACCGCATTATGAACCGCTTCGTGTCCGTCTTTTCCCCAGGTGAATGGTCCATGATTTTTGCACAGAACTGCAGGTACTGCCTCATAATCTTTATCTTTGAAGTAATCTACGATCAGAAGTCCTGTATTTTCTCATACGCCGTATCGATCTCTTCTTTTGTCAGGCAGCGCACGCACGGGATTTCTCCGTACATGTAATCTGCATGGGTGGTTCCGTAACACGGGATTCCTCTTCCTGCCTGAGCCCAGCTGGTTGCCCATGGAGAGTGCGTATGTACCACACCGCCGATCTTTGGAAATGCACGGTACAATTCCAGATGAGTAGGTGTATCAGAGGATGGATTGTATCTTCCCTCAATCTTATTTCCCTCAAGATCCATGATCACCATATCATCCGGTGTCAGTTTGTCATAGTCAACACCACTGGGTTTGATGGCAAAAATATCCGGTTTCACGGTCAATCTGGCTGACATTTCCCCAGGTAAAGGTTACCAGATTGTATTTTGGAAGCAGCATATTGGCTTCATATACCGCTTTTTTTAATTCTTCTAACATAGTTTCCTCCTGCCTAGTGCAGATGTACTACTGCTGCACGCTCAATCTCCAATCCCTCTTTATATCTGTCCATAAAAGCTTCAAATCCTTCCACATCTTTCGGATCCGGTGCAATCTGTACACTTTCTTCTTTTGCAAATACCTGTTCTTCCAGATAAGAAGCAAGGCTCTCGCCTTCTGTTTTATTTTTACGGTAAGCAGCCAGAAGAGCGATTCCCCAGGCACCGCCTTCCCCTGCTGTTTTCATCACGGATACCGGCGCATTGACCGCTGCCGCCATCACCTTCTGTCCCACACCTTTTGTCTTGAAGAAGCCACCGTGCCCAAGAAGCTTATCTATAACCACACCTTCTTCTTTTAACAGGATATCCATACCCAGTTTCAGCGCACCCACACTTGTAAACAGGTGGCTTCGCATAAGTTCGCCAGGGTAAATTTGCTGTCCGGTGTACGCGCAAATAACGGAGTCCCTCTTCAAAGTGTGTAATATGTTCTCCGGAAAAATAGCAGTATGGAAGCAGTCCGCCGCAGTCTGCATCTCCCTCTAAGGCTTTGTTATATAAAGTACCGTACAGTGTATTAGTATCTACTTTCACGCCGAAACTTTCCAGATTCTCCCGGAACAGGTTCACCCATGCGTTCAGATCTGAGGTACAGTTCTGAGAATGTACCATAGCTACCGGCATACCGTCCGGTGTTGTCACCATATCAATTTCTCCGTATACCTTTGACAGTGGTTTTTCCAGAACGATCATGGCAAATACAGAAGTACCTGCGGATACGTTACCGGTGCGTACGGCTACGCTGTTAGTCGCTGCCATACCGGTTCCTGCGTCACCTTCCGGCGGGCACACCAGACTGCCCGGCTGCAAGTTACCGCTTACATCCAGAAGTTTTGCACCTTCTTCGGTCAGCGTACCTGCGTCTTCTCCTGCAGACAGAACCTGTGGCAGGATCTCTCGCAGTTTCCATGGATATCCTTTTTCTTTTATCAGTTCATCGAACTGTTCTACCATCTTCTGGTTATAATCTACGGTTTCCGAATCGATCGGGAACATACCGGAAGCGTCGCCGACACCCAGAACTTTCTTCCCGGTCAGTTTCCAGTGGATATAACCGGCCAGTGTAGTGAAAAATGTGATATCTTTTACATGTCCTTCACCGTTTAAGATGGCCTGATACAGATGTGCGATGCTCCATCTCTGTGGAATCTGCTGACCAAATAGCGGGGTCAGTACATCGGTCGCCTGCTCGGTGATATTATTTCTCCAGGTACGGAACGGTACCAGAAGATTGTCCTCTTCGTCAAATGGCATATAGCGTGCATCATGGCACTGAATCCCATGGATCCGATCTTTGTCAGAATCTCTCCGTACTGTTTCTTTTACATCTTTTGCCAGTTCCTGATAACTGGTCTGCAATCCTTTCCAGATATCTTCCAGGCTGTAGGTCCAGATGCCGTCTACCAGCTGGTTTTCCCACTCATAGCTTCCGGAAGCGATCGGTGCATGCTCTTTTGCCTACCAGAACCGCTTTGATTCTGGTGGAACCGAATTCGATTCCCAGGCTGGTTTCCCCAGCCCGGATCTCTTTTTATAATCTGATTTTTATCTGTCATTTTTTTCTCCATCCTGTTATTGGAACGATTATTTGTTCAGTTTATAATACATAGAATTCCATTTCAGTTCGTTCTTGAAATTTCTGATCTGCGTATCTTTATCAATGTAAACTGCTTCGATACCCATCGCTTCTGCCCAGTCGCCCATCTGTTCTGCGGTGATATCGTAGGAGAATGCGGTATGGTGAGCTCCTCCTGCAAGAATCCATGCTTCTGCACCTGTGGCAAGATCTGGCTGTGGAGTCCAGAATGCGGTTGCTACCGGCAGTTTCGGCATCTCTTTTTCTGTCTTCTTGCAATCTACATCGTTGATGATCAGACGGAAACGATCGCCAAGATCAATCAGAGATGTTGCAATAGCCGGACCGGTTTTCGAGGTAAATACCAGTCTTGCAGGATCTTCTCTGTCACCCATAGACAACGGATTCACTTTGATGGAAATCGGACCGTCTGCGATGGTTGGGCATACTTCCAACATATGTGCTTCCAGAATACCTTCTTTTCCCGGAACCAGATTGTATGTATAGTCTTCCATAAAGGAAGTTCCCTTTGCGTCTTTTTTACCTGTAGTCATGATCTTCATCAGACGTACCATGGCTGCGGTCTTCCAGTCACCTTCACCACCGAATCCATAACCTTTTTCCATCAGTCGCTGGATGGCCAGACCCGGCAGCTGCTGCAGTGCGCCAAGATCACCGAAATGAGTAACAATCGCCTGATAATTCTTCTCTTCCAGGAATCTCTCAAAACCGATCTCGATCTGTGCCTGTACGGCTACATGTTTTTTGAATTCTTCCGGATTGCGTCCCTCTAACAGAATCTGGTATTTACTGTAATATTCTTCTACCAGCGCATCCACATCACCTTTTCCAACTGCCTGTACAGCTTCTGCGATTTCATTAACCGGATAAGCGTCTATTTCCCAGCCGAATCTGATCTGCGCTTCTACTTTGTCGCCCTCGGTAACCGCTACATTTCTCATATTATCCGCAATACGCATCACACGGATATGGCTGCTTTCCATGACACCGACTGCAGTGCGCATCCAGGAAGCGATCTTTTCCTGCACTTCTTTCGCTGCCCAGTGTCCGACAACAACTTTACGGACAATTCCCATACGGGATACGATATGTCCATATTCACGGTCGCCATGAGCAGACTGATTTTCATTCATAAAGTCCATATCAATCGTATCATATGGAATTTCTTCATTGAACTGCGTATGCAGATGCAACAGTGGTTTCCGGTATTCCTGCAATCCCAGAATCCAGGATTTTGCCGGGGAGAACGTATGCATCCAGGTGATCACACCCGCACATTCTTCATCTGCATTTGCATCATTAAATGTTTTACGGATGACTTCATTTGTGATCAGGGTTGGTTTCCATACCACTTCATATGGAAGAATCCCAGATTTGTTCAGTTCGTTTACAATGATTTTGAATGTTCTGCTACTTTCTGCAGACACTCATCTCCATACAGATCCTGTGATCCGGTTGCAAACCAGAACTTATAATTTTTTGCTGTTTTCATGTGAAAAATTCCTCCTTATTTTGCTCGTTTTTATTTTTTTATCAAACAGGTTTTTTGTTCGATTTTTATCTGTTACTGATGTTTTCTATTTCCTTTTTCCGAAAAAACTCCGGATGCCTGCTGCCAGCGTTTTCTTTTATTCTCCTCTCACCGGCGTTCCATACAAGACTTTCGGATCACCAGCTCCGGTTCAATCAGGCGAAGTACTCTGGATTCTTCGGGTGGTATCCCATGAAGCAGTTCCAGCAGAAGTTCTGCTGCCATCTCACCAAGTTTTTCCTGTGGATGAGACACCGTCGTCAATTCCACCGGACCGGTTCTTGCGATCATCGAATCATCGTAGCCTGTCACGGACAGATCCTCCGGTACTTTTTTCCCGATCCGTTCCAGCATCCGGATCACTTCCACCGCAATCTGGTCGTTGTAGCAGACCACTGCATCAATCGGAAGTTCCGCCTCCAGCATCATCTGTACCATCACCGCAGGTTTTACCTTTCGGTCTTCGGTATGAAACCACACCACCAGTTCCGGCTGATAAGACATTCCTGCTTCCTGCAGTGCTTTGACATATCCTTTGTGACGTTCTGCCCCCTGGCTGTCATCTGCTTTGAAAACACCGGCGATCTGTCGATGTCCTGTATCGATCAGATATTTTGTCAGCAGGTACGCACCTTTCGCATCATCCAGGAGAATCGTCGGTTTATTTTTCATCTGCAGGTAGCTTCCCTGGATAAAGACATACGGGATGCCCATACGGTCAAGCTGCTCATACAGAGGCATATTTCTGCACAAAATCTGGCTTTTGCTCGGTTCGATAATCAGTCCGTCCACATCCTTAGTCAGAATGTCTTCGAGGCACTGTGCTTCTTTCTGCCGGCTGTTTCCGGTATTTTTCAGCATGATACTGTACCCCTGTTCCGTCAGTACCCGATCCATCCCCTGGATCAGACGTGGAAAAATGTAATCGGAATATAAGTCGTAACCACTGCAATATTTTTCGAATTCTTCCGGTGCGCCATCCTGTCGGAACAGAAGTTCCTTTGCCATGTTTTGTTGTAATATATCCGTCTGTTACCAGAATCGCCAGTGCTTTTCGCACTGTATGGCGGCTGATCTCATATTCCTGCGCCAGTTCATTTTCCGATGGTAGTTTCGCGCCGGGTCGGATCTCACCGGAAAGAATCTTACTTTTCAATTCTTCCATCAGGGATATATATTTTTTCCCTTTCTCCGTAACACACACCTCCTGCCTGTATTCTTTCCTCTATCTTATAACTTGTATGCACAACTTTACAAGTTGTATTTCTCAATTTTATTTTTTTATAAAATCCTCTTGCTTTTTGTCAGCTGATATGCTATATTCTGACCTGTCGCAAAGCCCATAAAAACAAGGTCTTACAGGCTGACCGCCGATTTCCGGCGTAGGTCATATACTTCAGTATATGCCTCCACGCATTCGCCAGATATCCCATGTACCATGTCTGTCTGACTCAAAAGCCGCGTGAAAATGAATCGAGTGTTCGTGACCTTCCACTCGTAAAACAAAACTAAAGGAGAAACTGAATATGAAAAAACAAAGTAACACATTGTTCCTCGCACAATCTGCGATGATCGCGGCAATCTATGTGGTTCTGGCCGTGATTCTGGCACCGTTTTCCTATGGAGAGGTACAGGTGCGTGTCTCAGAGGCACTGACCATCCTTCCGGTATTTACGCCTGCAGCTATCCCCGGTCTGTTCGTGGGATGCCTGATCAGTAATATTCTTGGCGGATGTATCCTTCCGGATATTATCTTCGGCAGTATCGCCACCTTACTGGGCGCCTGCTTCACCTATCTGCTTCGCAACCGGAACAAATTCCTGGCTCCACTGCCACCGATCATTTCCAATATCCTGATCGTTCCCTTTGTTCTGCACTACGGCTATCAGGTACCGCTTCCGATTCCGTTCCTGATGGGTACGGTCGGTATCGGAGAAGTGATTTCCTGTGGAATCCTGGGCATGATTGTGTATACAATTCTTGATAAACACAGAGTTGCTATTTTCCGCACAGCTGCATAATTATTTAAACGTTTTCGCGGCAATCGCCAAGGTCTCGTGCAAGCAGGACTTTGGTTCGTTGCTCGCATAAAAAAGAGAAGAGGTATCTGTTTTCACAGATATCTCTTCCTTTTTATGCATATATTCTTATTATCTGACTACTGATCCTCTGCTTTCCTGTGACCAGGCTGGGCTTTACAGTTCAATCAGTTCCTTCGGAGACCCGCCAGGTTTCTGCAACCTGTTTCGGTAACCAGTACCATATCTTCAATACGAACGCCGCCGAATCCCGGTACATAGATACCCGGTTCCACAGTTTCGATCATACCTGCCTGCAGCACGGTTTCATCAGACGGAGCAAGTCCTGGTTTCTCATGAATAAACAGACCCACACTGTGACCAAGACTGTGACCAAAACAGTCACCGTAACCAGCTTTTGTAATGATATCTCTGGCGGCCTTATCCACTTCCTTACCTGTTTTTCCGGCTTTTACAGCAGCAAGGCCAGCCAGTTGTGCTTCCAGAACCACGTTGTAGATCTCTTTCTGTTTATCATTGGCTTTTCCGATTACTACAGTTCTTGTCATATCAGAGCAGTATCCCTCATACTTACACCCGAAATCCATCGTTACAAAGTCTCCGGCTTCCAGTTTCTTTCTGCCCGGAATCGCATGTGGCATAGAGGAGTTCAGTCCGGAAGCAATAATGGTATTAAATCCGAGATCTTCTGCTCCTGCTTTTTTCATCTGATATTCCAGTTCTGCTGCCACTTCCAGTTCACTGACTCCCGGTTTCAGAAAATCCAGGATCCTGAAAATGCAACATCACGATATGCTCTGCCTGTGCAGATATTCGATTTCTTCTGCAGTTTTGATTCTGCGAAGTGCATCCACTTTTCCCCCCATCGGCACCCACTCTTTAACCGGAAGTGCTTTTTTCATCTTGTCGAACTGGTTGCAAAGCAGCGACTGATCTTCGTATCCGATTGCCAGTGTGCCTTCTTCTTTTTCCAGACATTCTACAAAAATCTGCTCTCTGGTATGTCCGCGATGTTCCTGAACAATGGTAAAATCACTTTCTTTTTCTGCCTGTTCCGTATAACGGGAATCTGTAATCAGGACCTGCTGGGTGGCAGATATGTACAGTGCACCCTCTCCTCCGCGGAAACCACTGATGTGTCTCATGTTATAGGGATCGGTGATGATCATTCCCCCCAGTCCTTCTTTTTTAATAAGCTCCTGTGCTTTACTCATGATGCCTTTCTCCTTTTCTGTCCCCGGTCATCTTCCCTGTACCGGAGTATCCTGATTTTATTTTACACCGCTTCGAGTGCCTGCGCAAGGTCTGCAATCAAATCATCCACATCTTCAATACCAACTGAGAGACGGATCAGATCCGGAAGAACACCTGCCTCAATCAGCTGTTCTTCGTTCAGCTGTCTGTGGGTATGGCTTGCCGGATGCAGAACGCAGGTACGGGCATCTGCCACATGAGTTACAATTGCGATCAGTTTCAGTGCATTGGTGAATCGCATTGCACCTTCTTTTCCTCCTTTAGGACCGAAACAAAGTACACCACAGACACCATTCGGCATATATTTTTCTGCCAGCTGATGGTATTTGCTGCTTTCCAGCCCTGCATATTCCACCCATGCCACTTTTTCATGATTTTCCAGAAATTTCGCGATCTTTAATGCATTCTCACAGTGTCGCGGTACTCTCAGGTGCAATGTTTCCAGGCCTACATTGGTCAGAAATGCATTCATCGGAGACTGGCAGGAACCCATATCTCGCATCAGCTGTGCTACCGCTTTCTGAATATAGGCTTTTTTCCCGAATTTCTGTGTGTAAATAACACCATGATACGATTCATCCGGTGTGGTCAGACCCGGAAATTTTTCTTTGTGAGCTTCCCAGTCAAAGTTTCCACTGTCCACGATACAGCCACCCAGTGCCATGGCATGTCCATCCATATATTTTGTCGTGGAATGCGTGACGATATCCACACCAAATTGAAATGGCTGGCAGTTGATCGGTGTTGCAAAGGTATTATCACAGATCATCGGTACTCCATGGCTGTGTGCCAGATTCACGAATTTTGCAATATCAAGTACAACACCTGCCGGGTTGGAAATTGTCTCGGCAAATACTGCTTTTGTATTCGGTTTAAAATATTTTTCCAGTTCTTCTTCCGGCAGATCCTGATCCACCAGATCTACTTCCACTCCGAAACGATGCAGGGTAACGGCTAACAGATTAGAAGTTCCGCCATAGATTTTTGCCGCACAGATGATATGATCTCCTGCCTCACAGATATTAGTCACCGCAAGCATCGTAGCTGCCTGACCGGAAGAAGTAAGCATAGCTGCCACGCCCCCCTCAAGATCACAGATTTTCTGTGCTACAATATCGCAGGTCGGATTCTGCAAACGGGAATAAAAGTAACCTTCTTTCTCCAGATCAAACAGTTTTCCCATCTCTTCGCTTGTCTCATAGCGGAACGTAGTGCTCTGATAAATCGGCAGTACTCTCGGTTCTCCGTTCTTGCTGCCATCCTCCCTGGACACAAATGGTATCTTTTTTCAGTTTCATATAATAATTCCTCTTTTCCTTAGGGTTTTATGGTTTTATTGTAGACGATAAAAAGGGGAAATGCAACCATTTCCCCTTTTTCTTTCCATCCTTTTATTGAATTATTTTACTGTTCACTGATAATATCCCGCACTGAATTATATGATTTCAGCTGTTTTTCTTATACACCCAAAGAAGTCCCTTTAACAGCAGATCATCATCCAGGATCACTTCTTCTTTGCAATATGGAACAATACTCTTTGCCAGACCTCCGGTAGCGATCACAGTTGCTTTTTCACCCAGTTCTTCTTCCATCCGAAGGATCACACCATCGATCAGTGCCGCATTGCTGTAGACGATGCCGCTCTTCATACATTCAATGGTATTTTTCCCGATCACCCGTTTCGGTGCTTCCAGATCGATGCCGGAAAGCTGCGCAGCTCTCGCCGTCAGTGCATCCAGAGAAGTCCGTACACCGGGAAGAATCATGCCGCCGATATAGTTTTTCTTTCTGTCGACTACACAAACCGTCGTCGCAGTTCCCATATCAAAGATGATCATCGGTGGTTTGTATTCTCTGATAGCTCCCACCGCATCTGCAATCAGATCACTTCCCACCTGTGCCGGGTTGTCCATCAGAATATTCATGCCGGTTTTAATTCCGGGGCCAAGCACCATGACTTCTTTTTTCAGTATTTTTTCAGCTGCCAGTTTTACGATCTGTGTAATCTGTGGTACAACAGAACACACGATACCACCCTCAAGTTCTTTCGGAGACATCTTGAAAATATCCAGTACATTTTTGATCACAATGGCATATTCCAGTTCTGTCTTACTTCTGTCTGTGGAAACCCGCTCGATAAAATAGGTTTTCTGTTCATCGATACATCCCACTACGATGTTGGTATTTCCGATATCAATAGCTAATATCATAATTCTCTCCCTTATAACTGTTTCTCTGTCTGTTCCAGAATCTTATTCATAATCTCCACTGCCGTTTCTTCCTTGCTTAACAACGGAAGCTGTGTTTCATCGTCTGCGGTGATCAGTGTTACAATATTGGTATCTCCGGCAAATCCGGCACCTTCCACTTTCACATTATTTGCCACGATCATATCCAGATTCTTTTTCTTCAATTTCTTTCTGGAATTTTCCAGCATATGTTCCGTCTCCATGGAAAATCCG
>ENA-OQCN01000650-OQCN01000650.1-human-gut-metagenome-genome-assembly--contig:-NODE-650-length-18425-cov-2.101268_pt1 | contig 18425 bp, 28 predicted proteins | sample MGYA00242497_ERZ504576 | MGnify/ENA primary metagenome ERZ504576 (study PRJEB26092, sample SAMD00036296) | human gut metagenome | host: Homo sapiens | study: EMG produced TPA metagenomics assembly of... | reverse complement strand
ATCCTAATTCAAGATACTAAGTGTAATTAGAAAGTATGGAGTTCATACGAAAAATTTACAAATTAAAGCAAAAAGCGCTTTATATAAAGCATAAATGGCATATCGAAACACATTTATATCTTATTTATATCTTAAAAAAATAAAAAGCTAGATTTTTTCTAGCTTTTTTGAGTTTTTAGAAGTTCGAAATTGCATTCAAAACCTCATCTTCTTCAGTATCAATAAGATGGCCATAAATATCCATTGTAGTACGTATAGAAGAGTGTCCTAGACGTTTTGATATCTTGTACATATTTACACCTGCCTCAATCAAATTTGAAGCATGTGAGTGTCTTAACGCATGAATATTAAATTCAGGGACTCCAGCTTCTGCACACAATTTGTTTTTTCTTAATCTCAATATTTCAGGATCCATATGTCTGTATCCACCAAATATAAACCACGATTCTTCAAATTCATCAAATGAAGAATAGTATTTCTTCAATTCATAAATAAACGATTTTGTCTTTTCATCAACTGCAATCTTACGAATTGAATTCTTGGTCTTAGGTGTCTGCCACTTACCACGAATATATTGTCTGCGAATATGGATGTATTTACCATCGAAGTCCTCAAAGGTTAAAGATAAACATTCAGATACACGCATGCCTGTCATATACATCGTCCAAATTGCGTATGCCGTATCTTTCCATGCTCCATCTCTAGATGTTACTGCATATTCAAAAAGTGTCTTAAAATCACTTTTAGGCACGATTTCAAGCTTCTTGGCCTCCGTGGCCACAGGCTTAACCAAAGGTGCCATCTTAAAAAATGGATCATTGATAATACCGTAGTATTTCTTCGCGAATCTAAAGATATTTCTGAGATTCGTTAATAAAGTCTTTTTGGTCGAATACTTATAAGATTTGATTTGTGGCAATTCGAAAAAGTTATCGATATCAAGATATGTAATCTTGGTCATCTTCTTATCGTTAAGCGGAGACAACATATTCAGATACACTCTTTTTGTATCCAGTGTGGATGGCTTCAATGTTCTAGATTTAAATTCATACCATTTTAAAGTAACTTCATAGAAGGTTACGTTCTGGTCTCCAACAACCTTGATCTGCATGAATGCAGATTCAGCTGCCACTGCTTCCTTTCTGGTGTTAAACCATTTGGAATGTTTTTGAACACGATCCCCGTTAAAATCAGTATAGTAACAACGGTAACACCATTGTTTCTTTCCATTGTGTAGGCGCTCATAAATAGGCATTTAAATTTCCTTCGTTCTATGCTAAAATGAGCACATAAAAAGTTTGATGTGGTAGTCATCTTTTTATGTGAGAGTATTGGTAGTACTCTTAATCGTCCTGGATGTTGGTAGCATCCAGGATCTTTTTATTTTGCGAGTTTTTTTGTTTCATTTAATCGATTACATACAAACTTTGCTTTGAAGGAACAAACTTGAATTTTTACTTCACCATTAACTGTATTCAGTATCAAGTTCCTGTAAATCCTCTTTTTAAGTAGTTGATAGTTTTGATCTGATCCCATTTCCACTCTTTAAATTTAAATCCAAAATTTTTTAGAACATTTGATTATACGATGCTGAGTTACATAGTAACACGAACCTGGTTTGTCAATAAAAGGTAAGCGAATCTTCTCTCCAGGTTCTAACATTGCAACTAAATGTTCAAAGCATTTAATCGCATTTCTTTCAGTAATAAAGCCACTGAGTTTATTATTGATCGAAAAATAATAAGTATCCTTCGCAATTTCATTGATATCCATAATTTATTTCCTTTCTTTCTGATGGATAGATTCAGTATTTTATTGATTTTATAAGATAAATTTGACGTTCGCACAAAGATTTGATAATATAGATGAGCACGTTTTTTGTTGACAACACACAAAACGCAATTTATAATTTGATTACAAAGAGGAATTCCTCTACATATCTCATCTACCATTAAATAGGAAGAAGGAGAATCGGAAGCGCTAATATATCATTAGCGCTTCTTGCATTTTATCTTGGAATAGATTCAGTTTTGATTTGTGTATGGTTTTGTTTCTTGAAATTTTCGTACTCTTTGATGAGTCTTCTTTTTCTAGAACTATATTCTATTGGATATCCAGTTACAAAATAAATATCACCATTTTTTCTTTCTTCTAAGATAATCATATAATCATTTTTGTCATCAAACATAAAATTCTTTTTTTCAAACCTTGTTTAGAAAGAACTTTTGTCCATATTTTTAAATCTCTGTTGAAATAATTTGGAAGGCAATTAGTTGCTGTTATGCGTATTGGACATAGCTCTCTAGGCATTTTTTCATCTATTAAAGGATTATAGCTAAACGGGTGATTGCAAATAACAAAAGGAGACATGCAATCGCAATCTGAAGGTTTGTATTCTTTTGTAATCAAATGAAAGTATGATTTTCATAACCGTCTACATCCGGAAATCTTTTTTCTATAAATCTCTATTTTATTGTAATAGTTTATGTGATTGAAAAATAGATTAATATAGTTTTGATAATGCGAATCTACTAAAAGTCTAATATTTTCATCGTTATATTCATAATTATCGAGCATTTAGAGGCCTCCACTGAAAAATATTGAATTTCTTTATGTATTTGGGAGTTGTTCTATTCAAAGGCTTATTTATTTTTTGCTCTATATAACGGACTAATTCCAATTTAGCTTGACTATTGTTAAGCCCTCTATTTTTATATGAAACAGCACCAATCAATAAATCTACTAAACCCATTAGTTCAATCTGATCAGAACGTACTAGTTGTATTTTATTAACAGTTGTATCATAAAATTTATATAGAGTTCCATTTAAAACATCTTTTAAGCTTTCTATTTTTGTACTACCACGTGTATCTTTTATATCAATATAGATATCGTAGCAAAAACCGACTTCAAGCATTTCTTTTAATACTAGGTAATATATTCTGTAATACAAATCATTATATGCAGGTAAATCATTTCCAAATACTAATTTATCTTTGTCTGAGGCTACGACTGCCCTGAAGAGCAAATTATCATATTCAAAAAATAAGTCTATTAATTCTTTGTACATTTCAATTTTGCTTTTAGACACTTTAACCCATTTGATTTCAGCGTATTTATACACATGGTGTTTTTGCTTGATAGATTTTATTCTTTTATTAATTTCTGACGCAATATCTTTATCACATGAAATAGCTCCAATAACCATTGCATTACTTGAGTCATGTTCTAAATGACAGCTTTCATCACAATAAATATTAATTTCTTCCATTCTAATCGCCTCCATTTTATAATCAAAATCCAGATATAATTACATACCTAAATTACTTATTATCCTTCTTAACTCTTTCGTATTCCATTTGCGTGACTGTATCCACTGTGTGTTGGCCTTTGTCGTCCAAAACACGATATATATCCAAGAGTTTTTTTTCGTTTGGGGAGAGTGATGAGTTGCTATCTTCAACTCTATTTTTTGGCACATCATAGCCCATTAACCATGGCTCGCTAACATCCAACGCTGAAGCAAGTGCGTAAATTGCTCTTTGCTTTGGAATGTATCTTCCACTAATGTAGCTACTTAATGCTCCTTTATTAATTCCTGTTCTTCTTACCAGTTCTGATTGATTGATATCTAATTCTTCCATGACTTGTTTCAGTCTGTTTGATGTAGTATCCATTTTTTCACCTTCTTTATATATATGATATAGGTTTTGTTTAGAAAACGCAACAAAAGTATAAAAAATATTAAAAATGATGTTTACAAAACTAAACCGCGGTGTTATATTGATAATGGGTTTAGAAAACTAAACCTCATAAGGAGGTGAATGAAATGGATTCTTACGAATTTGATTATTCGAAATTAAAAGGTCGAATTAAAGAAGTTTTAGGTACGCAAGAAGTATATGCAGAAAAAATAGGCTTAAGTAGAACTTCTTTATCTCTAAGACTTTCTGGAAAATTGGAGTTTACACAACAAGAAATAAGAAAGTCATGTGATGTATTGGAGTTTGAACCATCTGAAATACCCGCATATTTTTTTACAATTGAAGTTTAGAAAGCTAAACATCATAAATGAATATCAAGAATACTACCAATAACTACCACAGAAAGGAGAATACATTATGGAAACAAGGACTTTTGCGAATCGCTTAATCCAGTTGAAAGAGAATCATTTCTAGAAAAATTGAATGATTGTAATGATATTGAGTATTTAAAGCAGGTGATTGAAGTTTGTAGAAGCAGGGCAATTTATTTGGCATTAAAAAAAGAAGGCCTTATTTAACTTTCTTAGATTTAAAAATTACTACCATAGAAAGGAGAAATTATGAATCAGAATGAAAATACAAATAAAGATGTAGAGAATCTTAAAGTAAGCGTAGACCTCATCGAGCAAAGTATTCAAGGCATTATTGAAAATGAGAAGCTTATGATGTCTACTATCAAAAACTTGAAACTGCAGTGAAGGCGTTATCGTTATCGGTTATCGTGATATTAGCTGGATACATAATTGGAATATTGTTATCGCTACGCTAACAAGTGAAATAACTATAGCTATTTTGGAATGTTTACTTGAAGATTCAGAACTTTCTTTTAAGATCTTGTTCATTTCTTGAATTTCTTCAACCTGCTTTTGAAGCGTATCGTTTCTAGATTCCAATGTTTTATTTGTTTCACGAACTTCTTCAAGATGTTTTTCCATAATTTCGTTATCACGCTGTAAAGACTCAACTATATCATGTAGTTCTTCTAAAGATTTAATTTTCTTTATTTCGCAATTATGATTGGTCAAGTAACTCTTGCCAGCTTCTGTTATCGAATATACACCTGGGCCATCTAGTGAAGGAATGTGTTTAGCATATTTTTTCTGAAAATTAGATATTTAATGCAGCTAAGTGTTTCTTTGGGTAAATTATAAGCTTCAATGTTATGACTGCTTAAACATTTCAATTGGTTTAATTGTTCATCAGTAAGTAATTGCATGATTATGATACCTTTATCAATTTTATCCATAACATTATCAGGAGCTTTGATTCTTTTGATTGGATCTAGGTGATTATTAATTGTTATTTTGTTTTTTCATCCTATTTATCTCCATTCATTCTTTTATGATCCATTTATGCAAAAGTATCAAAGAAAAGCCACTGAAATAAATCAGTGACTTTCTATATGGCGCAAAGGCCATTGTTCACTAGTATATTACCATCTTGCAAATTTAAAGCCAAAAATTTACTTTGTAAATAATTCTATTAATTTATTATCAAGTATTGTCATAATTTCATCTGAAACTCTAATTTTCAAAATGGGATCATATTTGTTTATTGGTTTTTGATATATCCACTTTATTTTTTTTCGACGAAGCTGAATTATAAAAATTCTTATCACAACTTCTTAAACCATCTATATGTTCAAATAATGCAGGTTTAATAGTCGCACCAAGCGGATCTAAAATAAAGTCAATCCCTTCACGTCTAGCAAGTTTTGAAGCTGAGACGAAATCGCTATCACCAGAAATTAATATTATTTGGTCAACTTGATGTTTATATGAAAGGGAAGCAATATCTAAACCAATCTTCATATCAACTCCTTTTTGGTCAATATTTAGGATTATATCTGATTCAGATAAATCAGAAAAATTAAGAGTATCGTTACACTAAACTTTTTAAAAGCTTTTTGGGAAAGATTATAGTTTGCTTGTTGAACAGCAAGTTGTCCTAATCGAATCGCAAATTTACGTTTTTTCTTTAGTTCTTCAAAGAAGGCATTTGTCCATTCATAAGTTGGAGACTTACCTAAATTTACATTTGATTTCGTAAATGGATTATATATTGTTTTATCCACAGGTTCACAGTCGTAATAGAATATTCTATATAGTGAATGATTTACTTTTTCTCCATTGATACGTTCAGTTAAATGCCTTCTACAATATACATCTAATTCATCAGCTCTTTCTTTTGGGGTTAAGTCACCTAGACATGCATAAGCTCTTCTTCTGTAAAAACCACCATCAACAAGAATAGCAGTTTTAATTCCATCGTTATGATTCATTTTTTATATCCTTTCCAAATGAAAAAAGGCCTTAGTCACAACCTAATCCCTTATACTGGGGGTTCCGACTAAGACCGAGTTAACTGATCACTTAACATATCCGTTAAGGTAAACCTATCTTAGCAAAACCGTAATTGGGTGTCAATGATTAATTTGTTAAATTAATCACATATATTTATACCTATTATTGTACGATTAGATTCAATATAAACATCTTATAAGCTATGCGATATATTTATATTATTGAATAAATATAAAGTGTTGCGTTCATTGTGATGTTTGCTTTAAAACTTTATATAAAAGAAATTTATCACTTATATTCTACTACAATATTTAACAGATGGATATTTTAAAATAAAGTGAATATTGAATGTTAAATTCATTTAAATTAAATACATATTACACAGTACTTGACAATCCAAGGTAGTGTGTATATCATAATAGTGAAGAGGTGATAATATGCAACCAAGAGCTGTTATATATTGCTCTAAACATGGAGCTACAAAAGAATTAGCACAATGTTTAGGAAAAAAATACAATCTTCCCGTTATTTCCATCGATCATATTTCAGGTTATTCCTTTCAGAATATTCCTGTATATTTTTGTGGATGGATTCGCAATGGAAAGATAATGGGATTGACTAAAGCTTCTAAATTATTTATGTGCGTTCAAGTGATAGGTGTAGGTGTTGTTGAATATAATGAAGCTTATGAACTGAAATTGAAATATAAAAATAAGCTTGTGAATCAAGATTTTAAATATATTCAATCCAGCAAAGGTTTATCATTAAATCCTTTAGAAAAGATGTATGTGGATGTGTTTCAACCATCTTTGATAGGAAAGAGTAAGGGCGTGGCGCATGAATACTCAATTTAAAAAAGGCGTCTTGGAATTGATTGTATTAAAGGCGATTGTGGCTGATGATCTATATGGATATCAACTTGTATCTAGAATTAATGAAGTGATTCAAGTGAATGAAGGAACGATTTATCCTTTACTGAAGCGTTTATCGAATGATCATTTATTAGAATCTTATCTAAAAGAATCAACAGAAGGCCCTCCAAGAAAGTATTATCATATCACGAGTCTAGGACTTGCAAGATATGAGGCTTTATTAGAAGAATGGACCAATTTTTCAGAGAGTGTAAATACATATTTGAAGGGAGTAAAATAAAATGTTAAAAAGTGAATTTTTAGATCTTTTGAATCAAAAATTATCGTTTGATCAATGATAAAGAAAAAGAAGATATTATCCTAGAATATGGAACCTATATTGATGACAAGATCGCAAGTGGCGTATCCGAAGAAGAGGCAGTAGCCGGCTTTGGAGATGTGGATGAATTGGCTAAAGAGATTTGTCTGCCTATAAAATCAATACAGATTCGATGGATCCATTATCAAGTAAAGCGGACAAAACAATTGATAAGGTATATGCAAAATTGGAGGGAATGTTTTCTAAACTAGGAAATTTTTCGATGAATGAAATCTTCCACATCATATTCGATGCATTTGTACTTGTATTGATTTTGTGGATTGGAAAACTGATTGTGGTAGATCTATTATGTCGAATTGTGTTGTCTATGATTTTCTCTTTCTTTGCAGGATTCTATGCGATTACAGACTTTATGTTAAGTTTATGTCGTCTTCTATATGTATGTATTGCGATTTATTTCTTTGTGAAGGTCATGGCCAAAAGAGTAGAACGCTATCGTTTACATGCAAATCATGTAGGTGTGATGGATGACATTAAGGAAACGTGGAATGACAATATCAAATCGAATGATTTGCCCCCAACACCAGATCGCCCATTAATATCATGAAAGAAAAGTGCATCATGTTGAATCGGATATATTAAAGGTGATACTCGTTTTCGCAATGATTCCAGTTTCATGCATATTGATTGGCAGTGGTATTGGCTTTGTTGTGATGATTTACGTAAGTATGATGTATGCCACAACCAGTTTAGGACTCTATTGCATAGATATTGCCTTTGTACTAGGAAGTTTGGCTATTTTATTGATGTTATTTCGTGCCTGGCCAAAGAAGGTGGATACAAATGCGTAAATTAGGTGTATTACTTGTTGTTTCCATCTTATTATTTGTGTTTGGTGTTGGAACCTTTGTATATGAATTCAGTCAAATTCGTCCCCATCAAATGGATTTATCTCAAGAAACACAGACAATGACGACTTCAATGCCAAATAGCGCTCGCTTATATACAAAGACGTATTTAAGTTCTGTAGGCGATGTGCGTGTCATTGTGGATGAAATGGTTGAAGATGATAAGTTACAAGATGATGTGTTAGTAATCACATATCCTAAAATGCTTCATATTGTACAGGATGAAGATCAATTGGATTTGCAGATGGATGATTATGAGATGTCAAAGGATTTACAAACATTATTTAACACGTTTCGAACAAAATCCTATGATGAATATTACGCGAAAAATAATGAAATTCATATAAGTATTCGTTATGGTAAGGCTTTAAAAGATAAAATTACATTGGTCGATGATTACTATTAAGGAACAGTGAATACTGTTTCTTTTTGATTTTTAACAAGTATGTTAAAATACTGTTATGAAAAATAATAAAGATTGGAGTCGTTTGTTGAAAATGATTCTTGTGGAAGATAAGAAGAAATTCAATACACGTAAGGTATTAAAAAAGAGTAAAGTGACCAATACACCTTTACATAGAAGACAGGATGTGAAAAAATGAGTGATACAAAAACGATGTCAACAAGTGCTAGATTTGCCCAGATTGTTTCAATACTTAGAAAACACCACATCCAAAAGGAAATGGATCCAGTAAAATTTCGTATGATTTTAGAAGATTTGGGACCAACCTTCGTAAAGATTGGCCAAATCATGTCAACAAGACAAGATCTGTTTTCACAGCGTTATTGTAAAGAATTGATGAAGCTACGCTCTCATGTAACACCCATGCCTTTTTCGATGGTTGAACAAATTATTCAAGATACATATGGTGATTTGTTTCATGAAGAATTTGAGAGTATTGATGAAATATGTTTAGGATCGGCATCGATTGCGCAAGTACATGCAGCAACCCTAAAGACAAAAGAAAGAGTTGTTTTAAAGATTCAACGACCAAAAATTTATGAGTGGATGGAACGTGATGTCGCATTATTAAGAAAAGCTGTAAAAATATTAAATCTATCCGATATTGTTTCAAGTGTCGTCGATTTAGATATGGTTATCGATGAATTTTGGTACACGGCTAAACAAGAAATGGATTTTACGATTGAAGCACAGTTTGCGAAACGATTTAAAAATGAATATAAGGATTGTAAATTTATTGATGCACCTAAAATTTATGATGAATATACACGAAAAAATATTCTAGTGATGGAATATGTGGATGGTATAGAAATTACAGATTCAAAAAAAATTGGATGAACTAGGCTATGATCGTAGTGAAATTGCTGATAAATTGGCATTTAATTATATTTCACAAATCATTGAGAATGGTTTCTTTCATGCGGATCCACATTCAGGAAATTTAAGAATTCGCGATAATCAAATCGTATGGATTGATTTTGGTATGATGGGAATCTTAGATGCGAATGAAAGGGAAACGATGAAATCGGCGGTTCGTGCCATCGCATTAAAGGATACACAGAAATTAGTCGATTGCATTTTAATGATTGGAGATTGTAAGAAAGAAATTGATTATTCTGCATTTTGTAACGACATGGATAAATTTGTAAATCAATATTTGAGTGTTCCTTATGCTCAAATTGATGTCGCAAAACTTGTACAAGATATGTTTTCAATATGTCATGTCTATTCGATTTCTTTACCAAAAGGCATAAGTATGCTAGCTCGTTCGATGATGACAATTGAAGGAACATTAACGGCTTTAGATCCGAATATGAATACGATGAAGATAGCAATGAGTCATAAGTCAAGTTTGACGCAGATTGATTGGCAAAAAGAAATAAAGTCGGGATTTAAGCGAAGTGTAGATGCACTTTCACATTCAATCGATATTCCTGTACAGGCTAGTGATGTCTTGAAGATGGTTCAAAGAGGACAAATCAAGGTAAACTTAAATTTAATGGGTTCTCAAGCTCCACTTGCCAAGATTGATCAGATGGTGAATCGTTTGATTGTATGTGTGTTGATTGCAGCCTTGGTTGTAGGTTCAAGCTTGATTTGTACAACAAAAATGAAACCGACCATTATGGGTATACCTGCACTTGGCTTTTTTTGGATATATCTTTGCGCTTGGCATGAGTGTATGGTTATTTTTCAAAATGTTATTTTTACATAGAAGAAACAAATCGTTTTAAAAGGGGATATAAGATGAAACAAGGAAAAACAGTAGTGGCATCCTTATTAATAGTATTTGTCACTTTAGGACTAGATCAATGGACAAAATGGGCTATTGTGAAGTCGATCAAATTAAATGAAACCGTGGAAATGATCAATCATTTCTTTTACTTGACATATGTTCAAAATACGGGAGCTGGATTTAGTATGTTTGCACAAGCTGGAATGGGCTTTTTTGCAGCACTAACTCTAATTGCCCTAGTTGCGATGGTATATATGTTTTTTAAAACGAATGATTCACGCTATCAAATTTGTTTATCTTTAGTTTTCTCAGGAGCTATTGGTAACTTTATTGACCGTATGAGTCTAGGATATGTTAGAGACTTTTTTTAGTTTCTATATTTTTGGTTATCCATTTCCCGTATTTAATGTGGCGGACATTTGCATAACCGTAGGAATTGCATTAATATTAATCAGTATGTTTATAGACGATAAGAAGGAGCAAGCGAAATGGAAACAAGAATCCTAAAAATAGATGAAGATACAAAATTGGATCGTTTAGATAAAGTATTAGCTGAAAAGTTAGATTTTTCGCGTAAGAGAATTAAAGATTTATTGGATGAAGGAAATGTCTTGGTCAATCAAAAGGTGATGAAGGCGAGTTATAAAGTTTGTGTAAATGACGAAATTGAAGTTCAATTCCTGAACTCGATTCAACAGAAGTACTTCCAGAACCAATCGATTTAGACATTGTTTATGAAGATCATGATATCATTGTGGTCAATAAACCAAAAGGTATGGTGGTACATCCAGCTCCAGGACATTATTCGGGTACGTTAGTCAATGCTTTGTTGTATCATTGTAAAGATTTGAGTGGTATAAATGGTGTGATGCGACCAGGCATTGTACATCGTATTGATAAAGATACGTCTGGTCTTTTGGTTGTTGCCAAAAATGATGTGGCACATGAGGCATTGAGTCAACAACTTCAAGATAAGACATGTCATCGTGAATATGTTGCCATAGTGCATAAACCATTTACACACGAATATGGTACGATTCATGCACCAATTGGTCGTGATGAAAAGGATCGACAGAAAATGGCGGTTACCGCAAACAATTCAAAGGATGCGATCACGCATTTTAGTGTTCTAGAAAACTTCAGTAAGTTTGCGTATATTAAATGTCAATTGGAAACAGGAAGAACTCATCAGATTCGTGTACATATGCAATATATTGAACATCCAATTGCAGGCGATCCAAAATATGGTCCTAGAAAAACAATCCAAGCCAATGGCCAGTTATTGCATGCATGCGCCTTGGAATTTGTTCATCCAACAACACATGAAAAGATGCATTTTGAAGTACCGTTAGAACCAACTTTTGAAAAAGTATTAAATGAACTTAGAGAAGAGGAAGAATAATGCGTAAAGATGTATTGAGTTGGGATCAGTATTTTATGGGTATGGCACATTGAGTGCTATGCGTTCAAAAGATCCAAATACGCGTGTAGGAGCTTGTATTGTCAATCCACAAAAAAGAGTGGTTGGACTAGGCTATAATGGTTTTCCTTATGGATGTGAAGATGATGAATTTCCTTGGGAAAGAGACGGAGAATTTTTAGATACAAAATATCCTTATGTGGTACATGCTGAATTGAATGCGATCTTAAATAGTATTCAAGATCTACATGGTTGTACTTTATATGTTTCATTATTTCCATGTAATGAATGCGCAAAAAGCCATTATTCAAGCTGGTATTACTTGTGTTGTATATGAAAGTGACAAGTATGATGGTACAGAAGGAAATATTGCGAGTAAACGCATGTTTCATGATGCGGGTGTAAAATTGATTCAACTTCCTTATGATATTGAGGTTGAAACAAAGATCAATAATCGTTAAAGAAGTAGCTTATGTTACTTCTTTTTGCGCTTAGCTTGTTATGGGTTTATAATTAAAGTTAGAAATGTTAAAAGGAATACGTATGAAAAAACAAATAAATCAGTTATTACCAACACTTTTAGTTATGATATTGATATTGGCATTAACTGTTACAACCTATCATATTAGTTTTAAACAAGAAGAAGAAAGTTGTTACAACCGATTAGAAAATGCGAGTAATGCCATCATTCAAAGTATTCAAAATCGTATGCAGGATGATTTGAATTATTTGCGTTTGATTGGGAAAGATTTTTCCAATGAAGATCATTTGCCTACATATGAAGAATACAGCAGTCGATTAAGTACATTTGAAGATGTATCTTTGTTTGAACGCGTCGATTTATCGATGCAAAATAATACGATGTATACAATGCATAAAGATGTGCAACCAATTCAATCGAATGATTTTTTGACATTGAATGCAGATGCAGAATATATGGATCAAGTACATACAGATCCACTCACAAATAAAAAGAGTGTGAATTATTATGTGCCTATCCAACAAAACGATTCTGTCGTTGCGTATTTAGTAGGTGTAATTCAATGTGATACTTTAGATGAACAGTTTTATACACAGATATATAGTGGAAAGACACAAAATCTCATTATTGATACAACGGATGGACAGGTTGTGATGAATAATCAAGATATTTTAGATTATGACACTTTTTTCAACGAATGGTTGTAAATTATTATTGCCTAAAAAAGACGTTATAAAACAAATACATGCTTTAAAATCAGGTGTCGTGAAATTTGAACAAGACGGTAAAAAGAAATATTTGAGTTATAAACCGATTCAAGTTTATAATTGGGAATTAATTGTTATTGTGGATGAAGATGTAGCCTTTGCGAGTGCATTGACATTGAAAAAGAATTATATGCTCATGGTTATTTGTGAAGTTGTGATTCTTCTACTATATTGTGGGTTCTATATCGCAAAAGTTCGAAGAATTTCAAACAAATCAAATGAATTTGAAAAAGACTTGAATGTATCACATACTTTGATTCAATGCGTTCGCAAACTATCGAATGATACAAATCAAAAGGGAGCCATTGAGGATATTTTGAAAACTATTTGTGAATTTTATCAAGCTGAAAGATGTTATGTATTGGATTTAGATTTTGAAAATAAACAAACGAACAGCATCTATGAATATGGAAATCGAAATGATGATGTTCATATTGATAATATGGTCCGTCTATGTTTAGAAAATATGGATTTAGTGCAGCGTTTCTTTGAAAATCAAAAGTCATATTATATTGAAGATGTAACTCGTGAAATTTCAAAGACGAGTCCCATTTATTCAAGTTTTATTTCGCAAAAAATACATAGTATAATCCTTGTACCGTTTGTGGATAATCATCAAATTAAAGGTGTTTTTGCGGTAGACAACCCTAAACAAAATTACTACCAAAAAGACTTTTTAGAATCTTTATGTTTCTTTATTGAAACGGCCATGACGCGTGAAAAAGAAAAGAAACATTTACAGAATTTAAGCTATGTAGATTCTTTGACTTATGCACAAAATCGCAATCACTTTAATGAATATCTTAAAAAAATAGGTGTAAAGAACTTCATTTTGTTGGCGTGATTTATTTGGATTTAAATGGATTAAAAGAAATCAATGATAAAATGGGACATCTTGCAGGAGATACTTTGATTATTAGTGCTTCTTATGTACTACAAGAAATTTTTGCGGATAACTCATATCGTATTGGTGGAGATGAATTTGTGGTTATCGAACAAGATGTTTTGGAATCGGAATTCTATTCTAAATATGAAATGTTGTTGAAACGTATGAAAGAACTAGAAATCAGTGTTGCGACAGGGTATATATGGAAAGAGCGTTGTTTAAATTTGAGTGAAATTTTACAAGAAGCCGATCAAAAGATGTATGAAGATAAAAAGCGCTATTATTCCATAGCGCAAAATGATCGAAGAAGGCGTTAAACACCGATTTTTTGAGTATTTTTAAAATGAAGCTTTGCCACTTGGTAAAGCTTTTCTTTTCCGAATTTTTTCACAAATTCTTTGCCACAAGCATCCACTTTACTACCAGCCCCCTTTTCGAATTTAAAATCATATTTTTCTTCCATAAGATCCCAAGCTTCTAAAAAGGCATTGCGAGCAAGAATGCTTGCACAAGCTACCGCAAGATACTTATTTTCAGCTTTTGTTTCAAAAGTAATGCCGCGAATTACTTCAGGAAAACCTTGTAGATAGCAATAATAACTTTTTTCCTGGACAAATTGATCGATGACAATCTGTTTAGGAAGCGTATATCCTTTATGGATTAGATTTACATAGGCTTGGTTGTGTAAACGACATTTCATGTCCACCATATTACAAGAATCGTGCATATCGTTATATTTTGAATTGGGCACAATCAAAATACTGTGTGGACAGACATCTTTAATGAGTGGGGCTAGTTTTCTGATTTTGATATCATCCACTTGCTTGGAATCTTGTATACCTAAATGAGATAATTTTTCTCTTGCTTCTTTTGTGACGATACAACTAGCCACTACAACAGGACCAAAATAATCGCCTGTACCTACTTCATCACTTCCAGCCTGGTCTTGTGCTTCTTTTTGAGGCGTTGCAGGTTCTAACCAAGAAAGATCGGCTCCCTGAAATACAACTTTACCACTTGTGTAAGCTGTAATTGTACACTCTTTTGTCTTGATTTGATAATACGTATATGGAGGTGTACTTTCTTTTAAAATAAAAGAAGACAATCGGTTTTTTAATTGAAAGATTTCTTCTTTTGTCATATTCTTTGTCAATGTTGCCATTTTAATCACCTTATTTAGTTTACCATAAAATTTGTGTTAAAATAGGTAGGAATGGAGTATTTTATGAAACGAAATTTTAGAGATGAACTAAATCAGGCTATCGATTTCTCGAGTGTATTAACTCAGATTTGCGCATTTTCAAGTTTTTCTTGTTCCAAAGAAAAGATTTTGAATGCGTTGCCTCAATTTAATAAATTAGAAATACAAGAACAATTGAATTATGCTAAAGAAGCCATCCAGTTTGAACAAAAAGGTGGTTTATTGAATTTATCAGGTGCCAATGATATTTCTTTACCAGTTTCAAAAGCTGAAAAACAAATGACTTTGACAAGTAAAGAATTAATTTCCATCTATCATTTTTTAACGGCTGTTAAGCAAGCGAAACAAAGTTTAAACTCTTCTGAATTTATAGAATTAACCAATCTAGCTCAATCGATGGATGGATGTACACGTTTGATGGATTCCATTATTTCCAAAATCGATTTAACAGGGAGTGTTAAAGAAGATGCGACACCTGCATTAAAGAGTATGCATAAGGCTTTGGTAGATACGCGTTTAGCTTTGCAGTCCAAATCGAGACAGTTTTTAAAGAAGAATAGTTCAAAATTAATGGAAAATATGACGACAACGGTTTCGGGACGTGTTGTCGTATTAGTTCGTGCCCAAGATAAAAATGCTTTTGGAGGTATGATTCATGGACAATCCAGTTCAGGTCTTGCCTATTATGTAGAGCCATCGAGTTTTGTAGCGGATAATAATGAGATTTCATCCTTAGTGATTCGTATTGAAGAAGAGAAGAAAAGAATCTGTAAAGAATTGTCTATGCAGGTAAAGAAACATGCACTCGCATTAACTTCGGCATTAGAAACATTAACAATCATTGATGTGGCTTTCACAAAGGCAAAATGGGCCATTCGCTATGATGGATGTATTCCTTCATTACAATCTAGAGATCATTCGTTGTATTTAGAGCATGCCAAGCATCCGTTGATTGATGAAAAGAAAGTGGTTTGTAACACATATGAATTAAACGATCAACAAGCTTGTCTTATGATTTCAGGACCGAATATGGGTGGTAAAACAGTAACTTTAAAGACGATTGGTCTATTTGTGGCATTAGCTCATGCGGCATTTCCTGTATTATGTCATAAGGCCATCTTGCCATTTTATCAATCGATGTATTTTGATATTGGAGATCATCAATCCATTGAAAATAATTTATCGACTTTCTCAAGTCACATTTCTAGGCTTTCTCATATTTGTCAAAAGAGTGATGAGAATAGTTTTATCTTATTGGATGAAGTTGGAAATGGTACAGATCCTTTAGAAGGAGCCAGTCTTGCGGTCGCGATATTGGAGTATTTGATTTCAAAAAAGAGTACGATCATTACTTCAACGCACTATTCGCAAGTAAAAACGTATGGAAAGGCCAATGAACATGTCTTGGTATCGAGTGTTGAATTTGATCCAGAAACGCTTAAGCCAACCTATAAATATATTCCGGGTGTATCTGGGGCTAGTTATGCGTTTCATATTGCGAGAGAATATCATTTGGAAGAATCTATTTTAAAAAGAGCTGATTTTTTAAAGAATGAAAATGAAAAGCAGACGGAAAAAGAATTAGAGAAATTAGAGAAGCTTCAAAATGATGTATTGAAACAAAAAGAGCGTTTTAATGCATTTGATTGAGATGCGCATCGTGTTCAAAAAGAGGCTTATGAAAAGAAAAAGAAATTGAAAAGCGTAAAGCTGAATTGGATGCGTCCTATCAAGAACAGTTAAATGAGATGCTTGAAAAGAAAAAGGCGCAGGCTAAAGAAATTTTAACGATGCTTCGTAAGGAGAAGACGGGTAAGCAGCATGAACAGATTGAAAAGATGCATGAGTTAGATCTTTTAAATGAGCATGTGGTAAAGGATGTTGAAGAAGAAAAGAAAGAATTCAAAGTGGGGGATTATGTAAAGATCACGGGTTTGAATTCGCATGGTGAAATTGTAGATATTCGAAGAATGAGGCGACTGTTTTAACGAATGGAATGAAGATGAAGGTCAAGCTTTCTAAGTTGGAGCCTATGCATAAACCACAAATCAAAAAGACAACGTATAAAGCGCATGTAGAAAGTGTATCGAGTCGCTTTCCTTTAGAGTTGAATCTAATTGGTATGCGTGTTGAAGAAGGGATTGCGGCTTTAGATAAATATTTGGATCAGGCTGTTGTAAAACACATAAAACAAGTTCGTATTATTCATGGTATGGGTACGGGGGCTTTAAGAACAGCTGTATGGAAGGATTTAAAGAAACAGCCAAATGTTTCTAAATTTACAAGTGCAGGTCCTAGTGAAGGTGGACTTGGAGCAACGATAGTCATATTAAAGTAGGGGATAAAATGAGTATTTCTAAGCATTTACAAGATAAATTGGCTTTACTTCCGGATGCACCTGGCTGTTACATCATGAAGGATGAGAATCAGAATATTTTGTATGTAGGAAAAGCCAAAGTATTAAAGAATCGTGTTCGTTCTTATTTTCATGGTACACATAATAATAAGACAACGCGTTTAGTTTCGCATATTCGTGATTTTGAATTTATTGTGACGGGCAGTGAAAAAGAGGCTTTATTATTGGAAATTAATTTAATTAAGAAGCATACACCTCCATATAATATTATGTTTATGGATGATAAGACGTATCCGTATATTGAGATCACAAAGGAAAATAATTTCGTGGTTCGTACAACGCGTAATATTAAAAGTAAAAAGAGTGAATATTTTGGGCCGTATCCAAGTAGTCAGTCGGCTTATGAAATTGTGAGGTTGATCAATCAAATCTTTTCTGTAAGAAAGTGTCGTCATATTCCGGATAGTCCTTGTTTGTACTATCATATGCATCAGTGTTTAGGGCCTTGTATCCATGAGATTGATCCTAAGGAAAATGAGAAGACGCGTAAAAAAATTAAGAAATTTTTGTGTGGGGATACCAAAGAGGTGATGGATTCTTTGCAGGCAAAAATGTTGGATGCCAGTGAAAATTTGCAGTTTGAAAAGGCGCAGGAAATTTATAATACGATTCAGGCATTAGAGCATGTGATTGAAAAGCAGACGATTGATTTTAAAGACCTGGCCAATCGTGATGTATTTGGATATTATGTGGATTCTGGCTATATTTCATTTCAGGCATTCTTGATTCGACAAGGAAAATTATTGGAAAGAAATATGTCGATTACGCCTTTATATGAGGATGAGATGGATGCCTTTACAAGTTTTATCATGCAGTATTATGAAAAGAATGTAGTGCCAAAAGAAATTTTGGTGCCACAAGGTACGCCGGTTGATATTTTAAAAGAGGCT
>ENA-OQCN01000649-OQCN01000649.1-human-gut-metagenome-genome-assembly--contig:-NODE-649-length-18431-cov-2.375328_pt1 | contig 18431 bp, 20 predicted proteins | sample MGYA00242497_ERZ504576 | MGnify/ENA primary metagenome ERZ504576 (study PRJEB26092, sample SAMD00036296) | human gut metagenome | host: Homo sapiens | study: EMG produced TPA metagenomics assembly of... | reverse complement strand
CGTTTGAACAATCTTATTAAATATCCAAAAACTATTGTTTTTGACACAGAGAATACAAATCAGTGTTGTACAGTTAGGGCGAAAGGAGGAAAAGTATTATGAACAGTAAGATTTTGATTGTAGAAGACGAAGCCAAGATTCGGGAAATTCTGTGTGACTATTTCAGCAGCAAGGGAGAACTGCCTGTTGAAGCAAGCAACGGAATGCAGGCGCTTGAGCTGATCGATGAAAACGAATTTGACGCAGTTTTGCTTGACATTATGATGCCGGAGCTGGATGGACTTTCCGTCTGCCGTGCCGTGCGCAGAACAAACGATGTCCCCATTATTTTCCTCACCGCCCTTTCCGACGAGGAGGACAAACTGCTGGGTTATGAACTCGGAGCAGATGACTATGTTACGAAGCCGTTTACCATGTCTGTGCTCTATGCAAAAACCATGGCACTCATCAAGCGTAATCAGCGTAGTGTTCTTGCCGGTGACCGGATGGAGGTCAGCGGGATCACTCTGGAGCTGACTGCAGGCAGAGCGTATACAGGCGGCAAGGAAGTCTTTTTGACGCCGAAGGAGTTTGCTCTCCTGCGCTGTCTGATGCAGAATAAAAACCTTGTTATGAGCCGTGAGCAGCTTCTGGTCAAATGCTGGGGCTACGACTACGAGGGTGAATCCCGAGCTGTAGATACCCATATTAAACGCCTGAGAGAAAAGCTTGGCGACTATGCCGAATGCATCAAGACCGTTATTAAGGCCGGGTACAGATTGGAGGGGTGACGATGAAGAAAATCTCAAAATGGTATTGGATCGCCGCAGGTCTCCTGCTAATTTGGGCAGCTAAAGATATCTATGCATATTTGACCATCGGACGAGAACTCCTTGTCGAGTATTCGGATGTGTACTCCGTCCGGGAGATGGTGAAAGGAGATCTGATACGGGCGGGAGTGAAAGCAGGTCTGGCGCTGCTCCTACCGGTAATAGGATTTTGGCGAGGTAAAAAGAAACCTTTGAAATCACTCCATGCTGTAACCGGATTGCTTATCATATCCATCATGGGAACATGGCTCATTTCAATGATCGTACTTACCGTTGTGACCGCACAAGAAATCTATGATGGGATGTACGAGCAGGCAATAAACTTTCCGGATGCTGTTGACCGATACGGAAGGCTAAGCGACTTTTACGACCCCAATGAGGGCAGCTATGGATATTACAATGAGCATCCGGACTATCTGGAACATCAGATGCTTGATGCCATTGCCTATAGCACCGCAGATAGTACCACATCATCGTATCGCACAGGAGGGCATTTCGCATCTTATGACCATTCGACAGGGGAAGAACGGAACAAGCTTATCCGTGATATCCGCTATCCGCTGGAGACCGCTGTTCTGTTTTACGACGGCGAAGGAAATCTTCTCCACAGCAGCGACGACGACGTAATGTACTTCGGCTATTATACCCAGGAAGAATGGGATGCCGGACAAGATACCACAACACCACAGCATTATGGTTGGATCGACATCAGTGAAGGAAAAGTCGAAGGCTATCCAAATGACCCGTATCTCCGTTTCCGCACCATGTTTGCCGGCACACATAGTCTGTACGATATTTCAACCATTCGTGTCACGGGATACTTTGAAGGGACAAAGTTAGTGCCTGTCGTGATGCACTATGTCACCGATGGTTTTATCCATGAGTCGTTGAAAGTGACAAGCAGTTTCAGACCGGACCGAGCAGCTATTCCTGGATCGTTTCCGATGTGGACAGAACAGGAAAGCTAAACTGGCAGCTACAGTTTGACCGCAGTGCAGAGTATGAAGGCAAAAAGCTTGTGACAGTATACCTTGATCACCCGGAAATGTGGGACTATCAGAAAACGTCCTATGTGTACACCAACGGGGTAGAGTATGAAAATCTCGCCGCATTGACGAGAAAATTGGATTTTCCATCCTGGGCAGATATATTTTTCTACTCCAATGACTTTCGTGCCGAAGGGAGCTATGAGTTGAATAACCTTTTGGTGTTTGGCGGTTGGAAATATGCAGACTACGAAGGCTTTGATTACAGCTCGGGCACAGGACCCGCAACCGAGTATATGCTTGTTACAGCTGTTCAAGGAAACCCTCTCAGATGTGCAATGGGCGCCTTGCGAAATATCTACATCGTCACAGGACTGTTGGCACTGTCATTTCTTTTGACCGCACGCAGTGCCATCAAGAAGCATCTGATACAGCCTGTACGAGATATTGCAGATGCAATGGAAGACAGTTGGCGGAATACTTATCATACAGATAGCGCCTCTGCCATATGGCATGAAATTGAGAAATTAAGAACAGGCTTTGAAACAGAGAAGGATCGTCGCAGGATGAAGGACAACGAGATCACTCGATTAAATGCCGCTTTGGAATATTCCAAGACCGCTGAGGAAAACCGCCGCCAGATGACCTCTAATATAGCCCACGAATTGAAAACCCCGTTGGCGGTCATTCACAGTTATGCGGAGGGTTTGAAGGAGCACATTGCCGAAGATAAGCGTGATAAGTATGTAGATGTGATCCTTGCGGAAGCGGAGCGAACAGACGGTATGGTTTTGGAGATGTTAGATTTGTCAAGATTGGAAGCCGGTAAGGTGAAACTCTCACGGGACGAGTTTTCGCTTGCTGATCTTACGAAAGCTATCTTCGAGAAGCTTCAAATGGCAGCGGAGGCAAAGGAATTGCAAATCAGCTATGAGTTCCCCGAGCAGTGTATCATCGTTGCTGACGAGAATCGAATTGCACAGGTCATTGAGAACTTTGCGACCAACGCTGTGAAGTTCACGCCTGCCGGTGGCTGTGTCACAGTACGGATTCAGAACAATCGTGGTAAAATTACATTCTCCATCGAAAATGATAGTAAGCCTCTGTCCGCAGAAGCTTTGGCGAAAGTATGGGACACCTTCTACCGGGTGGATGAATCCGCTCCGGAGGAGGCACGGGACTTGGCCTTGCCATTGCTAAGAATATCGTGGAACTGCACGGCGGCAAGTGTTCTGTCCGAAACACGAAGAGGGTGTGGAGTTCAGTTTACAATTTAAAACCTTGTTAGAAACAACACGGCCCACCGATCATTTTGACCGGTGGGGCTGCGCTATGTTTATTCAGTTCAATCCATCAACTGATGTTCCGATACGCCTTGCACAAACCGTTCTAAATCACCGCCAAACACAAGCTGTGCATATTCCAGCGGCTTGTTGTAGATTAGCCAGTCCAGCTCCGACCGCTGATACATATTATCGGCAACCTCATTCTCCACGGCAATCGTGTCAATCGCAATCATGCTGCCATCTGCAAATTTCAGCTCCACACAGGCGGTGTCCATGTTGAACTCACAAGAAATCAATCTATCCATAAGAAACCTCCGTTCTGCGGGATGTTAGATCATCCCAAAATATTTGAATGCTTCTCGGATTGCTTTTCTCTTTTTCCGGCGGACACTGGGGCTGTCTGGAATCCTCAGATTTTGGTAAATTATAGTTCTTACCGACTTCCAGTCCGCATTTTCTCTTTATCTGAGAAATATAAAGGTTGGAAACCTTTAACCCGGTATGCTCCAACACATACTCCTTGATCTGCGGATAGGTTGCTCCATCTTGGAACTCGGACATATCCATATCTTCCAAAGAGAACTCAACCCGAACCTTTTTCGAGTCGATCTCTCCCTTGGAAAGCAAGACAACCGTCTCAACGTGCACCGTATGAGGAAACTGATCCACCCCCTGCACCTTCTTAACTTCATATCCTTCCCCCCGCAGATATTTCAGATCCCGGGCCAGAGTCGCAGAGTCACAACTTACGTACACGATCCGTTCCGGCTGCATCTTTACCATCGTAGCCAGTACGCTCTCTTCGCATCCTTTCCGCGGCGGATCCACCACGATCACATCCGCATAGATGCCTTCTTTTTCGTATTTTTCCGGCAACACTTCTTCCGCTTTTCCTACAAAGAATTCTGCATTGGTGATATGATTCAGCGTTGCATTTCGTTTTGCATCCTCGATGGCAGCCGGGACAATCTCCACGCCGTAGACCTGTTTAGCTTTCTGGGCTAGGAAGAGGGAGATGGTTCCGATTCCGCAGTAGAGATCCCAGACCGTCTCATTTCCTTCCAGACCTGCGTATTCCAGTGCTTTTTCGTAAGTTTCTGTGTCTGCACCGGATTGACTGGTAGAAAGACTGCGGGGAGACTGATAGGCGATCGGTCCGATCGTATCGGTGATGTATTCCTGTCCCCATAAGAGTTTCCCTTTTCTTCCCAGAATCACGTTCGTCTTTTCCCGGTTGATGTTCAGGGAAATACTGGTCATTCCCGGAATCTCACGAAGTTTTGCGATCAGATCTTCCGCTCCCGGGATGCGGCTGCCGTTGACGACAAGACAGACCATGATCTCTTTCGACTGGAATCCATAACGGATCAGTACGTGACGCACCAGACCCTTCCCGGTTGTCTCGTCATATGCCGGGATATCATGCGCTTCCATATGCGCCAGTACCAGATTCAGAATCTGTTCGTTGACCTCCACGCCTAGATAGCACTTCCTATTGCTGATGATCGAATGGGTTCTTCCGGCATAGAATCCGGCGATCAGATGGCCTTCTTTGTCGCATCCCACCGGAAACTGCGCTTTGTTTCTGTAATGGTACGGATCTTCCATGCCGATGATAGGCTGCATCGGAATCTCTTCTTTCTGAAAACCGCCAATCCGGATCAGATTATTTTCAATCTTCTGCTGTTTGTATGCCAGCTGTTTTTCATAAGAAAGTGCCTGGATCTGGCAGCCGCCGCACTGACGGGCGTACGCACAGCGTGGCTCGACCCGGTCTTTCGACGGCTCCATGATCTCCACCATCGTCCTCGAGATAACCGTAATTTTTCTCGCCTTTCATGATCTTGCCTGTACTTTATCGCCGATCACTGTGTCTTTTACAAATACGGTATAACCGTCCACTTTTCCGATTCCTTCCCCGTCATGTCCCATATCCTCGATGGTTACAGTCAGAAGATCATTCTTTTGTATTCCATGGATCTGCCCTTTCTTTACATACTGGTTTTACGGATATTTGATTCAAACAGCCGGTTGTATCCAAGCCATTCGTTCGGATCTTTCGCATTGTCGAAAAGCTCGGTAAATGTTTCCATCTTGCATCCGTGTTGTCTGCCATATTCAGCGCTGCCGCCTCCATCAGTGCCGGTTTCTTCGGGGAACCGTATTCCAGTTCTCCATGGTGCGCCAGGATGCAGTGCTTTAACTCACTCTCCACTTTTGCCGGGAAATCCGGGATCTCACGGATCGCATCGTGGAGCATCTCCGCTCCAATCATAATATGGCCCAGCAACTGTCCGTCATCGGTATAATCATTCATCGGAAATGCAGAAATTTCTTTCGTCTTTCCGATATCATGAAAGATTGCTGCGGTCAGAAGCAGGTCGCGGTTCAGTGCAGGGTAGGCTTTCGTATAAAAATCGCAGAGTTTGGTCACATTTAACGTATGCTCCAGCAGTCCGCCCACAAAACCGTGGTGTACTGTCTTGGCTGCGGAATTGAAGCGGAAGCGTTTGATGAATGCTTCATCCTCCACAAAAACAGTTCTAACAGACGGGACAGGTATGGATTTTGGATGGTTTTGATAATCGCCATCAGTTCTCCGTACATCTCGTCGATATCACATTTGCTCACCGGAAGATAATCGGTGGGATCGTACTCTCCTCACGGGCTTTTCTTGCACGCTTGATGTTCAGCTGCAGTGCACCTGCAAAATTGGTGACATCTCCCATGATTTCAATATAATCCAGTGTTTCAAAATCATCAATCCCCAGCGAATTCGGATCCCAGATCTTGGCATCGATTGTCCCGGTCTTGTCCTGCAGAATCACATTTTCATATGGTTTTCCGTTTTTGTCACTGCTGCCTGTTTATGTTTACAAAGGTAAATTCCGGACACCCGGCATCCCTCAAAAAATTCCTGAATAAATTTCATATAATCTCCTTCCGTCTTTCTGCCTGATTTTCTGTCAGTGAAAACTCCGCAGAAGTTTTGTGGTATAGAAAGCCATCGTCCCTATACCACATTTTTTATCTCACTATTCTTTTTTTACAGATTCTTTTATAGTTTATAACGCATCCAGCGTTACGTCAAACACTATTTCCACATATCCTTCCGCACCTTTTCGCATCGCCGTCACTTTGATCTTCTGATCCTTTTTCGACTGATCCAGGCGTGTTCGCAGTCTCGACAGCGTCTCGACACTTTCATTTCCCACTTTCACGATCACATCTCCGTTCTGGATCCCAGCGTTCATCGCCGGAGAATCCTCCTCCACGGAGTTTACATAAATACCTGTAGGAATTCCGGTTTTCTGTGAGAGACTGCTGCTGATATCCTGTCCCCGGACACCGAGGTATATCAGATCTTCATTATTTGACAGTTGCTCAATCAGTTTCCGCAGATCCGAGATTGATAATGCCGTCACCACCCGGTATCCGCCTCCCCGGAAAAAGACTGCGCGATCACACCCACGATCTTTCCGTCCAGATTGACCAGAACCCCGCTTCCCTCGCTGTTTCCCATAATATCCGTCGTAAGCAGATGATATTCACTGTCCACCGTACTTTTCACATTTGTTGTGGAAGTCACCCGGCCGCAGACTACCGAGTCCGGATAACCGGACGGACTTCCCAGTGCAAGTACCAGATCTCCCTGATTCACCGAAGATGCGCTTCCCAGTTCACCCACTGCAATCACATCTCTTGTCTCTTTGCTGAGATCATTTCTGGAAATCTTGATCACTGCAAGTCCGGTAGCCTCATCCTGTTTGAGAAAATGCCCGTCTACCGTATTGCCATCACAGAAGGTCACAAGAATCCGGTCCACCGTATCCACCACCCGGTATTCTGTCAGCACGTAGTATTCTTTTCCCGTATCTGCCACCAGAAAGCCGGAGGCCTGCTTTTCGTCTTCAAAGGAATTATTCATCCAGTCCACATCGTTGGTAAATCCCTGTACCACAACTACAGAACTTTTCGGCTCACTGGCTGCCTCTGAAATCTGCTGATACAGATCCGAATATTCCTGCAGAGTCAGCGGCTCTTTTTGTGTCTCCGTGTCTGTTGTATCATTTTCATCGGTCGGCGCATCTCCGCTTTCTTCTTCCGGTATCTCCTGCTGAGGAGTATTTTCTTCGCCCCCGTCCGTCGATGCTCCCTCCACGATATTCACTCTCGGCTGTTCTTCCTCCGGTCGGAAATAAGGCACCGACTTTACAAATACAAATGCCGCAATCACACCGAACAATACCGCTCCTGCTGCCACTCCTGCCGCACTCACCGCGATTTTTCGTTTATCCAGAGGCTTCTTTTTCATCACTTCCCGGTAAAAATCGTATTCGTCCTGCTTGTGATCATTCTTTTTATCCATACACGTAGTCTCCTGTCTCTGACTCCAACTGTAACTGCACCGTTTTTCCCTGTGTTTTGAACTCTGCTTTTCCGTAACACAATGGAAAAACGGCTGCTGCCTGAGAATTTCCTTAATATTTTATCAAATATATATGAACATTTTATGACATACCGAAAAAACTTTTTGCTGCCCGGCTTTTTGCCTTTCTTTTCCTTCTCAGATAGAGTAGAATAAGGCGTATAGAAAGGATATAACATTATGAATAACAAAGCTTTAAAAACACTGGAATATACCAAAATCATCGAGATGCTTGCAGCCCATGCTTCCTCCCCTCTCGGAAAGATCCGCTGCGAGAATCTTCTTCCTTCCTGTTCACCAGGAGAGATTGAATATAAGCAGGAACAGACTCAGGATGCCCTGTCCCGTCTGTTTCAGAAAGGAAACATTAACTTCGGCAGTGCCAAAGATATCCGCGGTTCCCTGAAACGCCTTGAGATTGGAAGTACCCTGGGGATCACAGAACTGTTGCAGATCTGTGCCCTTCTGGATAATACCTCCCGGGTAAAATCTTACGGCCGCCGTGAAAAAGAAAATCAACAGAGGGACTCTCTGGATGATCTTTTCGATGCCCTGGAACCTCTGCCGCTGTTAAATACAGAGATTCGTCGATGCATCCTCTCCGAAGACGAGATCGCCGATGATGCAAGCGCAACCTTAAAACAGATCCGCCGTTCGATGAAAGTGACCGGCGAACGCATTCATACACAGCTTGCCGGTATGGTCAACGGCTCCGCAAGAACATATCTGCAGGACGCTGTGATCACCATGCGAAACGGCCGCTACTGTATCCCGGTCAAAGCCGAATACAAAAGCCAGGTACCTGGTATGATCCATGATCAGTCTTCCACCGGTTCCACCCTCTTTATCGAACCGATGGCGATCGTAAAACTGAACAATGAGATCCGAGATCTGGAGATGAAAGAAGCGGCAGAGATTGAAGTCATCCTGGCTTCTTTAAGTAACATGGCTGCCCAGGAACGTGAAAATCTCCGCTATAACCTGGAAAATCTGGTAGAACTGGACTTTATCTTTGCCCGCGCTGCCCTTGCCATGGATATGAATGCCACACGACCGATCTTTAATACCAAAGGCTATATCAACATCCGCAAAGGCCGTCACCCACTGATTGACAAGAAAAAGGTTGTTCCGATCGATATCCATCTTGGAAAAGAATTTCATCTGCTCATCGTTACCGGTCCGAATACCGGTGGAAAAACTGTTTCCTTAAAAACCGTCGGGCTTCTGACTCTGATGGGTCAGGCAGGTCTTCATATTCCTGCACTGGATCGTTCTGAATTATCTGTTTTTGAGGAAGTCTATGCAGATATCGGAGACGAGCAGAGTATCGAGCAGTCGCTCAGTACCTTCTCCTCCCATATGACCAACGTGGTTTCCTTTATCGAAAAGCTGATCCGAAATCCCTCGTTCTCTTCGATGAGCTGGGAGCGGGTACCGACCCGACGGAAGGTGCCGCACTGGCAATCTCGATTCTGAACTATCTGCAAAAACAGGGCATCCGTGCTATGGCAACCACGCATTACAGTGAATTGAAAGTGTACGCACTCTCCACACCGGGTGTAGAAAATGCTTCCTGTGAATTTGATGTGGAAACGCTTCGTCCTACCTACCGCTTACTGATCGGTGTTCCCGGAAAGAGTAATGCCTTTGCCATTTCCAGTAAGCTGGGACTGCATCGTATATTATCGATGATGCAAAAAACAGATCAGCCAGGAAGACGAGTCCTTCGAGGATGTGATCTCCACCCTGGAAGAAAACCGTATCACCATCGAAAAAGAACGCATGGAGATTGCCCGCTACAAGACCGAAGTCGAAGATCTGAAAAAACAGCTAGAGACCAAGCAGGAAAAACTGAACCAGCAGCGTGACCGGATCCTCCGGGAAGCCAACGAGCAGGCACATGCAATCCTCCGTGATGCAAAAGAATATGCGGATCAGACGATCAAAGACTTTAACAAATTCGGAAAAGCCAATATTTCCATCAAAGAAATGGAAAATAAACGACAGGATCTCCGTAAGAAGATGAACAAAGTCGAAAGCAATATGTCCAGGAAAGAAAAGAAGGTCACAGGTAATCTGAAGCCTTCCGATCTGCATCTGGGCGATGGTGTGAAAGTACTGAGTCTGAATCTCAAAGGAACGGTAAGCACCCTCCGGATGCCAAAGGTTATCTTCTGGTACAGATGGGTATCATGCGATCCAAGATCCATATCTCCGATCTGGTACTGTTACAGGAAGAAACCGTGATCTCCGCACCGAATATGCAGCGCACCAGCGCCGGGAAGATCAAGATGTCAAAATCTTCATCCGTCGGCATCGAGATCAATCTGCTCGGCCGTACCGTCGATGAAGCCATCGCGGAACTGGATAAGTATCTGGATGATGCATATCTGGCACATATTCCAAGTGTCCGTGTCGTTCACGGAAAAGGTACCGGAGCCCTGCGGAAGGGCATCCATAACTATCTGCGCCGGGTAAAATATGTCTCTTCCTTCCATCTGGCAGAATTTGGCGAGGGAGATGCCGGTGTTACGATTGTAAATTTCAAGAAATAAAATAAACTATTCAGTAAGTAATATCCCGCTACAACAAGGAGTTTTTATGGTATCCAAACAGAAAATAATGATTGTAGACGATGACAACAACATCGCCGAACTGATATCTCTTTATCTTACCAAAGAATGTTTTGAGTGTAAGATTGTCAACGACGGGGAGGAAGCTTTGAGTGCATTTCCTTCCTTTCAGCCGAACCTGATCCTCCTGGATCTGATGCTTCCCGGTATGGACGGCTATCAGGTCTGCAGAGAGATCCGACACAAATCCAATGTACCGATCATCATGCTCTCTGCAAAAGGAGAAGTTTTTGATAAGGTGCTCGGCCTGGAACTGGGTGCTGACGATTATATGATCAAACCTTTCGATTCCAAAGAACTGGTAGCCCGGGTCAAAGCGGTTCTCCGCCGTTTCCAGCCTGTCCCTTCCGCTCCGTCGGCACCTGCCGGAAAATACGTGGAATATCCGGATCTGATCATCAATCTGACCAACTATTCCGTTATCTATCAGGGGATGACTATCGACATGCCGCCAAAGGAACTGGAACTTCTGTATTTTCTCGCTTCCTCACCTAATCAGGTATTTACCAGAGAACAGCTTCTGGATCATATCTGGGGATATGAATACATCGGCGATACCCGTACCGTAGACGTACATATCAAGAGACTGCGTGAAAAGATCAAAGATCATCCGTCCTGGTCGATCAGTACTGTATGGGGCATCGGTTACAAATTTGAGGTTAAATCCTGATGAGACAAACACTGTATTCCAAATTTATCACAGCCTATATTTTTCTCGGTATTCTCGGAACGGTGTTAATCTCTACGCTGGGATCTTCCCTGATCCAGAAACATATTCTGGAAGACACCGGAGCCGCCCTGTACAAAGAAGCGATTTCTCTCGCCTCCTATCAGGCAAATACGGATTATTCAGACAATGCAGATGTGGAAGCTGCCTATAATCAGCTAAAGACCCTCTCTGCTTTTCAGGATTCCCGGATCCTGATTCTGAACCCGTCCGGACAGCCATTGATTGATACCGGCAAACCATACACTGCAATGGCACAAAGCTCGCTTAAAGACTTTGATCCTGCGATCATGGGATCAGACAATTATATTACAGGTACTTTTCATGGATATTTTAAGGAAAATATGGTCAGCACACTGGTTCCTATCACGAAAAACCTGACCACCAAAGGGTATGTATCGATTCATCTTCCGATGACCGTGATCATTGATCAGAAAGAATCTGTTCTCGGTCCGGTCCATATCGTGTTTGCGATCCTGCTCCTTTGTTCTCTCATGATTCTTGGTCTGTTTTCTCATTCCGTATACCGGCCGCTGAAGAAAATCACCGCAGGAGCCAACGAATATGCAGCAGGAAATCTGGATTATAACATTCCTGTCACAACCAATGATGAAATGGGCTACCTGGCCGATACCCTGAACTATATGTCCGGAGAACTGAGCAAATCGGGAGAATATCAGCACAAATTCGTAGCCAATGTCTCCCATGATTTTCGCTCCCCCCTTACTTCAATCAAGGGTTTTGTGGAAGCGATCATGGATGGAACGATTCCACCTGAGATGCAGGATCGTTATCTGAAAATCGTGGTTGATGAGACCGAACGTCTGGAAAAGCTGACCCAGAGTCTTCTGACCCTGGATAAACTGGACTCCAAAGGGCGTCCTTTGCATATGAACGACTTTGATATCAACCGTACGATCAAAAATACAGTAGCCACTTTTGAGGGGATCTGCCGTAAAAAGATGATTACCATTGAACTGCATCTGGAATCAGAAACTCTGATGGTACACGCCGATATGGAACAGATCCAGCAGGTACTGTACAATCTGATCGATAACGCCATCAAATTCAGTTCAGACAGCTCCATCATCAAGGCAGAAACTTCCGAACGTCATGGTACAGTTTTCGTATCCATAAAAGACTCCGGTGTGGGTATACCCAGAGAAAAACAGAATAAAATCTGGGATCGTTTTTATAAGATTGATTCTTCCCGTGGCAAAGACCGCAAAGGTACCGGGCTCGGACTATCTATTGTCCGCGAGATCGTTGCCGCACACAATCAGAATATCAATGTTATCAGTACTGAAGGGGTCGGTACCGAATTCATCTTTACATTAGAAAAAAAGCAGGGAACGAGCTGATTCCCCTGCTTTTTTTATCCTGTCTTTCTTTATTTCCACTCATATCTGGTCAGATGACCACCCAGCTGCATATGATCAAAATTGTGCTGTCTCAGTGCCTCGTAGAGTACGATCGCTACGGAATTGCTCAGATTCAGCGAACGGATATCGTTCATCATCGGGATACGGATCGCAGTCTCCTGGTTTTCCAGTAAAATCTCCTCCGGAATCCCGCCGCTTTCTTTTCCAAACATAATGTAGGCATCTTCCTCATACTGCACTTCCGTATAGGTCTGTGGTGCTTTTGTCGATGCCATATAGATCTTGGCACCGGGATTCTTCTCCAGAAAATCCTGATAATCGATATACCGGGTGACATCCAGGTCATCCCAGTAATCCATCCCTGCACGTTTGATTGATTTTTCATTTAACCGGAAGCCCAGCGGCTCGATCAGATGCAGTCTCGTACCTGTCGCCACACAGGTACGTCCGATGTTTCCTGTATTGGACGGGATCTCCGGCTCATAAAGAACAATATTTAACTTTGCCATATTCTCTTACCCCATTACTTTGTATAACTCATCCGGCTGCGGTTTGTCCAGATATCGGACATCCTCACCATTTCGAAGATCCGGTCGTTCCCGCTGTTGGTACGACCTACCACAACGGCATGGATGCCTGCCTGTTCCAGTTTTCTCACCAGTTCGTGACCGTCATCTGCCGCGATCATCATGGAACCGCTGGACATGATCTGGTAGGGGTTGACCCCAAAATAGTTACAGATCTCCACGGTCTCCTGGCGAATCGGGATCTTCTTCAGATCCACTTCCAGACCGACACCGGCTCCGCTCGCCATCTCCCAGAATGCACCGAAGACACCGCCCTCTGTGATATCATGCATAGAGGATACACCATGTTCCACGGCGATCCGTGACTCCGGTACCACGGACAGATACTGGTCAAAATCTTTTGCTGTATCAATCAGAACAGCCGGAAATCTTTTTTTGAGTTCATCTTCTTTTTCTTTTGCGAGAATCGTTGTTGCTTCCAGACCGATCCATTTGGTCACGATGATATCCTGATCCGGACGGATCTGGGATACCGTGCGCAGATTCTCTTTTTTCATCTTGCCAACACCGGTTACGGAGATCAACGGCTGCTTTACCACGTTGGTGATCTCCGTATGCCCGCCCAGGATCTCCATATGCAGTTTTTCACAGGTTTCTTCCGCATCATGCATCATTTTCCGGATCTCCGGCTCTTCAACGGTATCCGGGAGCATTACAGTCAGCATCACTCCCACCGGATCTGCACCGGCTGCCGCAAGATCATTTGCCGTGATATGGATGCTGTGATGTCCCAGATCCTTTGCGGTTCCCGTAATCGGATCCGTGGACATCACCAGAACTTCATCTTCACCTACCTCAAGAGCGGCGCAGTCCTGCCCTACCGCCGGACCGACCAGTACTTCCTCTCTTCTGTGTTTTACCTGTTTTAATACCGAACGGATCAATACCGGTTCCGGCAGTTTTCCTATCTTCATGATTTTCTCCTCCGCATCTGTCAGCCGCCATACTGGTTCAGTACCACATAGACCTGATTCAGATCGTTGTTTGCAATTGCTGTATACATGGCGCTGGACGCTTCCGCATTGCTGGTTTTTACACCGACTTTGTATTTATTTGGCGTCATCTGATAATAACTGTTATTTACTTCTTCTTTGCTGACCTGTTCCCCATTCTCCGTGACAATTTTCCACAGTTTTGCCTTGTATCCGGTATGGGCACTCTGGATCTGTTCCATACTTCCAAAGGCTTTCTCCGGATCTGCAGTCAGTTCGGTCGTCGGATCAATAGTCTCCAGCGTTTCACTTTCATAGGTCACTTTTCGGTCTGCAGAACGATATTCCTCTCCATACAGAGTAAAATAAATCTTTCCCCCGTAGGTATATCCTTCAATATAAATCGGTGCTTCCGTATTATTCACAAACCGGAAATCCTTTGCACCTTCTGCAATTGCCGCATCCATGGACGGTTCTACATATTTGACGATCATGGAATGATTATGTCGCTCTGTCACTTCCAGTTCTGCCTGTAATACTGCCTGATATAAAGTTGTAGATACCTGGCAGATACCTCCTCCAAAAGATTCCACTACCGTACCATTCGCATATGATGCGGCCGGTTCATATCCATTTTCTTCAGTAAACGGTACCATATTGTCACAGACGGAAATCTCCTCTCCAGGATAGAGAACTTTCCCGTTCAGTTTGGAAGTACCGTTTTTTACATTCGTCGCTCTGGCTGCGCTGCTGGCGGAATAATCGGTGACTCCCTGTCCCAGTACATCCTTTACTTTCGCCAGTTCTTCCTGGGATCCTTTCGGCTCTGTGATCTCCACATCCAGATCCACACTTCCCGGACCATCTTTCCACACATGTTCCAGATAATCCGTCACTTTATCCACAGAACCATCCTCATTCAAGGTAACTCCACGCGCACCGTTGGTGATCTTGAACTCACCATTTTCTCTGGTCAACTCATAATTCACCACTTCACGGTTCAACGCTACACAATAGGTCTCCAGTGCCTTCCTCACACTCTCCTCATCTACCTGATAAGAAAGATCCAGCTGCAGATTTTCCTGTTCCAGTGCTTTTTTCACCTTATATCGTTTGATGACATTGCCGACCTGTCCCACATCCATCGCCTGCCGGATCGTGCCGTCATTATCCCCGGTAACACCCAGTTCTTTTGCTGTCACATCGATGGACATATCATCCATATGAAGAACGATCTGATAACCTGTAATCTCATCCACTCGGGTCTGCAGCGCTTCCTGTGCCTCTTCTTGCGTCATACCGGACAGATCCACACTTTCCGCGTAAATATGATCCAGAATCTTCCGCTGTCCCTCGGGCGCATTGTCCGATGTACCGGTATCGAGTGTGACTTCATCCGTCTCTGCCTGCAGTGTCGGCACATCTTCGCTGTCTTCTTCCTGACTGTTTTCTCCGTCATCTGCAGCAGCTGTTCCGGTAGCCTCTGTGTCATCCTCACTTCCGTCAGCCGTATCTTCACTGCTTTCACTCTCCTGCCTCGCCTCTGACTTCTGTGTGAGCTCTGTATTCTGTGCGCACCATCCGCTGACAGGCTGCTGTAACAGCATGACTCCCGCCAGCAGGGCCGCCATTATTTTCTTCTTCATCTGTATGTCAATCCCTTATAACATTACTTCCAAAACCATCGGAACCACCATCGCAAGTACCAGTATAACTGCGATAATTCCCGCTACAATCTGCCTTCTGTTTTTCTTCCACATATTCATTTTTCATTCACCTCTTTATGCGCCCGTACCGGGCAATAATCGTATCGATTTTCCTGGATGCCTCATTTTTCGTTAAGCTGTCAACAGACACATCCAGTTCTATTTTATGATATTTCACCAGATCATTCAAGTATGCTTTTTGTGCCGGTGTGATCGGACCGCGTCGTTTTACCTTATACTGTAACTGTTTCGGCTGAAGATCCGCTCCTGCCCTTCTCCTGCGATCCGTATCAGATGTTGATACAGTTCATGGGTTGCCAGTGCGTCGTGATACGCCCGGTGCGCGTGTGCCCGGTCGATCTGAAAATACCCGCACAGATTCGTCAGGCTCCTGCTCTCCAGATCCGGAAGCAGCGTTCTTGCGATCTTCAGAGTATCAATTCCATTTTTTTCAAAAGGAATCTTCTGATCCGCCGCCTGATGCTTCAGAAAGCTGTAATCAAAGATCAGGTTGTGCCCCATCAGATCCAGTTCCCCGCAGAAGTCCAGAAAGGCACGCACTGCTTCTGCCGGTGTCGGCTGTCCTGCTACCATCTCCTGTGTAATTCCCGTTAATTCCCGGATCTTCTCCGGAATCTTCATCTGCGGATCTGCAAACATACAAAAGGTATCTGCCACCTCTCCGTCCAGAACCTTGACCGCTCCGATCTCCAGGATCCGGTCCTGAGACGGATACAGACCCGTGGTCTCCAGATCCACAACCACATAGCTGGACGGACATGCTGTTTTTTCCATCGTATTTTCTTTTCCTTTCTCTCTTACCCTTCGTCTTCTCCTACTAACTGCTCCCTGTACCGGAAAACATACTTCTGCTCATCTGCCATCCGTTTTTCCCAGGCAGGCAACAGGCAATTATTTTTGCATTATGTCAGCCAATGATAATTTTACCATTTTCGCATCGTACGTCAGTACATCCCTGCTCCGGTAATCAAACAGGATCCAGCACGGCTCCCTCACTCCGGTATCCGGATCGTAGTCCATCCGCTCCAGATGGGTCATACGCGCCAGCTGTTTCTCATCATATCCTTCATACTCCGGCAGATACTCATGTGTCTCTTCTTCCTTCAGATAAAACTCCCGGATGTCTCTCTTATACGCTTTCAGATCCTTCGCCCATGCCGGTCTGGTTTTCATATTTTCTCTCGCATACAGATCACAGATCATCAGCTGCCGGTAATATTCCATCTGCTCCTCATCTACATATTCCTGCAGGAATTCCTGTAAAATCTCGTATCGGCGGATCCTGGTATGCGAAATATCCATATACCCCTTCTTATCATAAAATGCTCCCAGAGCCTCATACAGCGCAAATGGATTGTCAAATAATTTTTCTGTCGCACGCAGGGTTTTTCCGAACTGATTACTATTATAATAGACTTCCACCATCTCTTCCACCAGTTTCAGCCGCAGAACGTCATCATATGGCAGCCACCTGGTATACAGCACCTCGTAAGGCTCCCGGCTCTGACATACACAACCGTACTCCGCGCCGCCTGATACATAAAGGATCCCTTTAACACTTTCAGAAACCCCAGCTGCAGCTGCTGCGGCCGCAGCTGATAGACATCACAGAATGATTTTCCAAACGAATCATAGTCTTCATATGGAAGACCCGCGATCAGATCCAGATGCTGATGTACGTTATGTCCTTCCTGCACCCGTGTCACCACCTCGGATACCTGAGCAAAATCCATTTTCCGGTGGATCTCCCGGATCGTATCCGGATTCGTCGACTGCACACCGATCTCCAGCTGGATCATTCCCGGACGCATCGTGCGAATCAGTGCGATCTCTTCCTCATTTAACAGATCCGCTGCCACCTCAAAATGAAAATTCGTGATCCCGTTGTCGTGAGCGATCAGGTACTTCCAGATCGCCATCGCATGATCGTGTTTACAGTTAAAAGTCCGATCCACGAATTTTACCTGTGGCACGTTATGATCCAGGAAAAACTGTAATTCCTCTTTGACCAATTCCAGATCCCGGAACCGCAGTTTCTTGTCGATCGAGGAGAGGCAGTAGCTGCAGGAGAACGGACAGCCCCTGCTCGACTCGTAATAAATGATACGGTTTTCGAATTTTTTCAGATCTTTGTAGACAAACGGAATCGTACTCAGATCCGTGATTCCTCTCCAGGGATTCTCCTGGATCTGATCCCCGTCCCTGTAGGTAATTCCCTCAATCTTCGCCAGTTCTGAGATGCCTTCCAGATAAAAGCCCGCCAGCTCCAGGAAAGTCACTTCCCCTTCCCCTTTCATCACACCTGTCACTTCCGGATGCTCCTCCAGCACCTTCCGCGCATCATAGGACACTTCCGGTCCTCCCAGCCAGATGGCTGTGTCAGGAAGCACCTTATGTACTTCCCGGATCAGATTCTTCACATAGGAAATATTCCAGATATAGCAGGAAATGCACAGAACCTCCGGATGATCGCGATAAATCCCCTTTAAAATATCATCCGGATTCTGATTGATCGTATACTCCGCCAGGCCAATCTGGTTCTGATATTTTTTCGCATACGCCTTTAAGCTGTATACCGCCAGATTGGAATGGATATATTTTGCATTGATTGCTGCCAGCAATATATGTTTTCTTTCTGCCATTGCATTATAACCTCCGAATGGCTCTTATTATACTGTATCTTTCCGGTTATCTCAATAGTCACTCGCCGTTCCCTGTTTACAAATATATGAATTTTCTGTTCTTGTATTTTTTTACAAAATTTGAATTTTATATCTTGCACTTTCAAAAAAAGTATGCTAATATATACCTCGAGCTTGCCCAGATAGCTCAGTTGGTAGAGCAGAGGACTGAAAATCCTCGTGTCACTGGTTCGATTCCGGTTCTGGCATTATCGGTTCATCCGATGCCAGGAACAAAAACTTTCAAAAAAA
>ENA-OQCN01000647-OQCN01000647.1-human-gut-metagenome-genome-assembly--contig:-NODE-647-length-18447-cov-2.574891_pt1 | contig 18447 bp, 15 predicted proteins | sample MGYA00242497_ERZ504576 | MGnify/ENA primary metagenome ERZ504576 (study PRJEB26092, sample SAMD00036296) | human gut metagenome | host: Homo sapiens | study: EMG produced TPA metagenomics assembly of... | reverse complement strand
TTTTCCAGACGGCTTCCCTGCGTTCCGCATTTTCCAGTACAGCTGTTTTTCCATTGCAGAACTGCACTTTATCAGAAAGACGCTCCTGCGGTTCTACCTGTGTTTCATTCACTTCCTGCACCATCTGGTTTAACGCAGGCACTTCAAACATTCCATTATCCGGCAAAATCAGAACCTCATGGATGGATGATGGAAGGACAAAATAATCACTCCCCAGGCACTCCCCGATCTGTTTTCTGATATCCTCCTGAAGTAAAAGAGATGCACCGTTCATTTTGTTTTCATTCGTCAGGCAGAACATTGGATTTTCTATGGTTTCCATATCCAGCTTATGATTCAGAAGATTCTCCGGCTCCTCTCCACCAAAAACCATCGAATTTATGATTTCCTTCATATCCATCAGAACCGCACCCCTGTCTTTGTCCGCTGCTGTTGCATCTGCATGAATCTGCTCTGCTGTCACTCCCCATGATTTCATCAGATTAACGGTCACAGGAATGCTAGAAGTTCCATGCTGATCTTCTTCCAGATTGATCGTGTAATACGCTGCAAAATCTCCATGTTCGGTATACACTTTATCTGCCAGACGATCCTTATTCCATTCCGGATCACAGATTCTTACCTGTAACTTATCCTTCATTTCTTCATAGTTACGGATATCTGGTAAGCCAAGATTCACATACGCTGCCATATCCTGCAACTCGATTCTCATGTCTGCCACATCGCCCACACAGGAGTCCAGAGGCTTTCCATTCAAATAATCCTGATACATAGAATCAAGGTATATGGATGGAACTGCTCTCTGAGTGCCCTCTGGAATTGTAATTGCTGTCAGATTAACACCATTATTCTTAGCGATCTCCTGTAATTTAATCTCCGCATTTTCATAAGTCTGTGGCAGATAATTTTTCACATTATTTTTGATATATTCGTAAAATTCTTTTCTGTTCATCATACGTCCTTACCCCTTTCTAATCATGTGCTGGTTCATTCTCTTTTTATTGACCATCTGCTCTGCTTTTTTCTGGTATGCCATCATTCTTCTGAAGTTCTCTCCTGATTTTTTCTTGCAACCTGTCTTTTTTCCATTGTTTTCATCATAATTTTTTATTCCTTTCTGCTATAATTTTTGAATTGAAAAGGGAGCCCCATTTCAGGGCTCCCTTTGGACACATTGTTATTTTCTGTTTTTCTTCTTTGCGATATAAAATCCTGTCATACCACCTGCTGACATGAGTAACAGCAGAACCGGCAGCCAGATATTGGTGTTATCACCTGTTTTTGGTGCATCAGATACCTTTGTTCCTTCATGGAACTGCGGTGCATCCGGTGTACTCGGAGTTTCCGGAACTTCCGGTTTCTCATTGGTCAGATTAAAAGTAACCTCCACTACCGGAGTGCTGTCATCTGCATAAGCAAATGTGACTTCATGCTTTGTCTGATCCAGCGTATATCCATCCAGTGTTTTGGTTTCTACCAGATAGTACTTAATAGCCGCATCATATTTGCCATTTTTGAAGGTTGCGATCTCATACAGTTTACTTTCGGCATGACCGGCAGCATCTGTTTTTAAAGTTTCCAAAACCTTTCCCTTGCTGTCACGAAGTTCAAATTCTACCCCTTTCAGTGGTTCACCAGAAGTTTTATCTGTCTTATTGAGAATCACTTTTCCCTTCGCAGTATCATCCTTCATGGCAACTTTCTGAATCTCTGCGGTATCTTTTACTTCAAAAGTCACATCTGAAGTCAGGATAAATCCTTTGGTGCCTGTTCTTCACGAAGTGTATATTTTCCAATCGGAAGTTTTTCAATATAGTGAGCTTCTTCTGTGGAAGCCCAGCTCTCTACCACCTGATCGTCTTTATCTAAGATCGTCAGTTTTGCACCCGGAATCTCTTTTTCTCCTGTAATGTCAGTCTTGCTGATCTGTACCTTTGTTACATCGTCCTTCATCTCATGCTTCTGGATTTCAGCTGTATTTTCTACGGTAAACTCGATACTCTCTGCAGTTACATAACCGTCTGCCGGTTTTGTTTCTGTCATGGTATATTTCTTACCAACAACCAGTTCCTTGATTACATGAGCTTCTGTAGTGGATGTCCATTCGTCCACAGTATTTCCTTCGTCATCTGTCACTTTCAGGTGTGCACCTGGAAGTTCTTTGCCAGTAGTCAGATCTGATTTTGTCAACTCTACAGTTGTCGGCTGATTCTCAAAAGTAAAATCATAGCTTACTTCTGCCTGATCTTCTCCGGCATACTCGAAGGTAAATTCCTGGATTTCTTCTGTTGTTATGAATCCATCCGGGGCACTGATCTCTTTTACATAGTATTTTCCATCTACCGGAAGATCTGCTGTAAAAGTAATCTGTCCATTTTCATCTGTCGCCTTCTGCTCAATCAGTGTATCTTTCTCAAGCAGAACCTCCCCTTTTGTATTTTTGATATCTTCTTTTGTATAAAGTCCGAAAATACCACCTGCAAGGACACGGTCCGTATCTTTTTCTTTTTTCAGAACCGTTACTTTCACTTTCTGACGGGCATTCTGCCATTTTTCATCGTAAGTGATCACCGGTGTATCCTGGTCACGATAAGACAGATCTACATATCTCGCTCTCCATCCAGAACATAACCATGGGCAGTTTTTACTTCTTTCACATAATATTTTCCTGCCGGAAGCTCTCCCATCTGAGCAATACCATTGGAATCTGTTGTGATTGTTCCAACCTTTTCGTCAGCCTTATAATAATCTTTGCTTACTCCATCAGCCGCTTTGATATCCTCAGCAGCAAATACATCAAAGGTAACATCCTGAAGATTTCCGGTCACGTATTCAAACAGATGCTCTACGGTACCTTTCACATTGTCCAGAAGTGTTACTTTATCCAGAAACTCACCGTTTTTGTTGATGATCAGAAGACCCGTCGGTACTTCATCTTTCATTTCCACCTTCTGAATCTCTGCGGTATCTTCAATCTTGAATTTCACATTGGTTGCTTTCAGATAGCCATACGGGGCAATCTCTTCCCGAAGGTATATTCTTCTCCTACTGTCAGACGCTTGATCACATGTGGCTCATCTTTTACCGAAGTCCACTCATCTACAACGTTTCCGTCTTTATCAAGAACCGTCAGCTTCGCTCCATCCAGTTCCACTCCTGTGGTCAGATCGGATTTTGTTACCTCTACTGTTGTTGGCTGGTTCTTTTTCACAACTTTCAATTTCACAACTTTTACGTCCTGTCCCTGGTAGGAAGCATCAAATTCCAGAACTTCATCGGACGATACGAATCCAGCTGGTGCTTTTAGTTCCTTTACATAGTACTGTCCAAGTGGCAGATCCAGTGTGCAGGAAGCTATACCATTCTGCTCAGATGTCATTTCCTGTAACAGAGTATCCGCTTTCACAATCACTTTACCATCTGCTTTGATATCATCCTTGTTATAAATACCAAATACAGCACCTTCCAGAACCGCACCATTTTCTGCATCCTGTTTTTCTACCTTGATGGCTACTTTCTGTCTTTCATTTCCAACCGTCACTTCCTGTTCGATCACAGGTGTGTCCTGATCTGCATATACAAATTTTACTTCCGATCTGTCCGGATTCAGCACAAAACCTTCCGGCGCTGATTTTTCTACCACGTAGTAAGAGCCAAGTGGCAAATTTTCTGCAACTGCTTTTCCGTCCTCTCCAGTGGTTACCGTTGTCACAAGTGCATCTTTTGCATAAACGACCTGTCTGTTTCCACTCTCGTCTTTCTGATAATCCGGTGTAAAATATCTTCTGCAGCATAGACATTGAATTCTGCACCTTTCAAATATTTCTCTTCATAAATGAAATCTTTCTTAAAGCCTGTCAGCATCTCACCTTTTTTATAGATCGTCAGCTTTCCTTTTACCGGGTGGTTCTCATAATCTACAGTAATGATCGCATCACCGCTTTCCGCATCCATCTGGTATGCAGTATTGGCATCTACAGCAATCTCCACAAAATTCTTATTGATTGTGTACCTTCCGGTGCCTGAGCTTCTTCAATGCGGTAATGACCGATTTTCAGATTCTTCGGCATAATCAGATAACCCTGACTGTCTGTAAAGTAAGATTTATGCGTTGTGGTCACTGGATACGTTGTCACCTGCTCCACATATTTCTGATTGTCCAGATCATACACTTTAAACTCTGTTCCTGCAGATAAAACAGATTTCTTTGTTTCATCGTCTTTTTTCACGATTTTCAGTTTCGCCTTGAACTCTTTGTCCAGAAGGACTCTCCAAACCTGTGGCTCATTCGGATGATTTTCGGTAATAGTTACTCTGAAATCGTCTACCGGATGATAATTGTGCGGTGTAGTTGTCTCTCGAACAATGTAGCTTCCAAATGGCAACGGAATACTGCACGCATATCCTCTTTCATCAGTAAATATCTCAGTTGCTCCATTTGCACCGATGACTACCGGTGCTGCTTTTTCAAAATCATAGCTTCCATCTGCTTTCTTTGTCAGGGAAGATTCCAGATAAGCGGTAAAGCCTGCCCCTGCCAGCAGATCAGCATCTGTCTTTCCATTGTTGGCTGCTTTGATAATCTGGAATGGCTGTTTGATGACCTGCTCACCAGAAGTACATTCCCGTTTCACTTCAGCAGTCATGTCTCCTTCATAGTCACATTCCAGATCATGCTCCTCGGTGTCTGCCAGATATCCAGTTGGCGGTGTGATCTCTTTTACATAGTACTTTCCAAGATACAGACCATCTACAGATGCCTGTCCTTTTTCATCTGTTGTAAGGGATGCAACCTGTTCTCCAGCTTTATAGATAACGCCGGTTGCTCCGTCTGGATGCACAATATCTTCACGAGCATATAAGCCATAAACAGCTCCCTTTAATACAGCATCACCCTGTGGAACGGCTTTTCCAGTTTCTTTATCTACTTTATAAAGATTGACCTTTGCAGTCACACGATCATTGCTGAACGTATGGGTGAAAGATACTTTTGCTTCTTTGTCATTGGTGTAAGCAAATTTGAAGCTGTAAGTATCCTCTGTATTTCTTACATAGCCTTCCGGTGCTGATCTTCTTTTACAGAATAAGAGTAACCGATTGGAAGGTCTGCTGTGAATTTTGCAGTTCCGTCTGCTCCTGTAGTCACTTTCTCGATCAGGGTTCCCTTCTTCACAACTACTGTTCCGTCTGCGTTGGCAATATCATTCGCTGCATAAAGAGCAAAAATGCCACCACCTAACGGCTTCTTTGTATCTTTGTCCTGTTTGACTACCGTTACTTCTGCTTTCTGTCTCTCATTATTAAAAGTTACATCTGCAAAAACAACCTCTTTATTCTGTCCGGCATAAGTCAGGGTGACTGTCTTTTCTTCGCCACCATTATAAAAATTCTCTGGTGCTGTTGCTTCTTTTACCACATAGACGCCAAGATGCAAATTTTTCAATGTGACAGAACCATTCTCACCAGTTGTCAGGTTTTCTTTGACCAGATCTCCTTTGCTGTAAACCTTAGTTCCATAAGCAGTTACAATATCAGCTCCTGCATAAACATTGTAAACAGCATTTTTCTGTCTTCGGTTCTCATAATGGAATGTAGTACCATTCTCATTCACATCTGCTCCGGTAAGCACCTGTCCTTCTTTATAGATGGTAAGCTCTGCCAGCTGTTCTTCATCCGGTACCGTTGCAGTCGTTGTCTGATTTGCTACCAGCTTCACATTGTAAGCAGTTGTATTGATCCGGTATCCATAAGGTGCTGTAATTTCTTTCAGATAAACGGTTTCCTGTGTCTTAACAATCTCAATAGTAGATGCACCTTTTTTATCCGTTGCTGGCATTTCTGTGATCAGCTGTGTGCAAGCCTGATCTTTATAAAGACCAAATACTGCTCCTGCCAGTTTTGCATCTCCCTTTTTGGAATCCACTTTCACAACCGATACCTTTGCTTTATCCAATTTCAGAGAAGCCTCTGCCTCACTGGTTTTTGGTGAATTGGTTGTCTTTTTCTCCAAAAAGTGACATTCTGTGCGTCTGCGATCTTTGACTGATAGTTATAAACCATCGGACGGGAGAATTTTGCTGTCGCCTTTACTTTAAAGGAAACTGTTTTATCTCCAATCGCATAGGCTTTTGCTACCGGGATTCGCAGATAAAAATCACTGGTGTTGCTGTTGTCTTTATAAACAATCTCAGTTCCTTCCGGTGCTCCAGATAAAGATAAGGAACGAGATACCAGTTCGCCGGAAGATTTTACCGAATACCAGCCTGTCTGGTAATACGTGCCATCTGCATTCAGCTTCATGGCTGTGGAACTCGGTGCAGTAATGGTATAAGTCGGATTATCTCCATACCCGTCCCCTGCTTTGTTTCCGTTTTTCTTTACATCCTTGTACATTGCCTGTACACAGTTATAAACGTCCTGATAACCACTAACTGCACTCAGGGAACTTAACGGATGTCCATCATAACCATAATCACTTAAAATACAGTAAATAACGGTCTGTGTTACATAGTAATCTTTAATCCAGTTACCGGTGGAATATGCAGCATTGTTTGTCTGCCCGTATTTCTTACATCCATTAGCAATGGCGTAGGAAATCTCTGCATACATGCCGTTCTGCTTCCATTCTGCTCCGATATACTGGGTGGAATCAATAAAGTGTTTGCTAACCTGCAGGCAGTATGCCAGACGCCAGCCATTCGCAGAATCATTGGCGATATATTTCACATAGTTGTGTACCGGTCCACCTGTTGTTGAGGAAGAAATATATGCTAAGAGTGGAATATCCCACATTCCGGTTTCATTCTTCGCATTTTTAACAACCAGGCTTCCAGCGTCTGCAAAAGTCGCTACACCATCGCTGTTTCCTGCCATCAGAGCGTTCTGGTAAACTTCATACAGTTCCAGATCTTCTCCGGTAAAAGAAGTCTCATCTTCCCAGACTGCATGGCTTTCTCCACCAGAGCTGCCCCTGCTTCCAGAATCTCTTCGTAAGACATTTCATAGAGGGATTTCTGTTTAGATTCATTTTCTACGGCTTCTTCTGCACCCACTGTCTGTGATTCTTCGGCTGGTGTCTCTGTTACCTGCTCTGTCTCCGAGTCAGATTCTGCATCCTCTGTTTCTTCCGTCTGCTGATCGGCTTCTGCATTTTCAGAATCTGAAATCGCATTTACTCCTTCTGTTTCAGCTTGTGTGGAAACAGCATTTTCACGCACAATCAGTTTTCTGCTGATCTGATACTTCGGATGCTCCGAATTGACTGGTTCCACATAATAAACAGCCTTGTAAGTGTCCACATGGTCTGTGGTAAAATCTTCCTGCTTCTCGTTTTTCGCTTCTTCAAATGTGACCTTTACCTTGTTATCATCCTGATTTCCAGTCCGGTATAATCTGATTTCACATCAAAGTTACTTCCAACCTCTACTTCATAATCCTTTGCAGTAACCACTTCATCCTCGTCCAGAAGATCTTTTACCTTCTTCATAAAGAGTGGTTTTTCATCCGGTTTCATCTCCGCTGCATAAGCTGTCATTGGGGATAATACCGTACTTAAAATCGTCATCCCTGCCAGTAAACCAGATACGATTCTTCTCAAATTTCCTGTTTTCCTCATGCTAAAATCCTCTCTTTCATTTATTTGTATGAAAACAGACAGCCTCTTGGCTGCCTGTCATACGCTTATCGCTGTGGAAAGTACAGATTAAATTTCACATTTCCCTCGCCGGGATCAACCATTTCCACAGTTGCTTCATAGGTTCTTCCTGTTTTTCTTGATACCAGATCTTTGTAATGGATTTTTCCTTTGGACAAAAACTTCTTTGCTGCCGCTTTATCCATCTTCTTTCCTTGGCTGGCAAGAAATTTATCATTTTTCCATAAGGTAAAAGCACAGTTACGGTCAGAGCAGTAGAAATTTACTTTCCCTTCTCTGACCTCTGCCCCACATCTGGGGCATTTGCCAACGACTTCACCTTTTACCTTGCCTTGAAATTCTGATTTCTTTTCTTCCGATATTGCCTGATATCTTGCTACCAGTTCCTGCATCAGATCAGTGATTCCTTTTAAGAACTCATCCGCTGTCTCCGTATTTTGTGCGATATGGTTCAATGCCATTTCCCACTCTGCCGTCATTTTCGGAGATTTTATTTCATCCGGAAGCACTGTAATCAGTACATTTCCATCATTGGTCGGTACAAGATTTTTCTTCTCCCGCTTCACAAAACCGGACTGGATCAGCTTTTCAATAATCGCCGCCCTGGTTGCCGGTGTTCCAAGTCCTTTCTTTTCGGTATCTTCCGTCAGTTCTTCATTCCCTGCCCGTTCCATTGCAGAAAGCAAAGTATCTTCTGTGTACTGTTTGGGTGGCTGGGTGTCATGCTCCGTAACAAAGGAATCACATGGTCCGTAATGTTTCCCTTCCCAGATATCCAGTTCTGCTTCTTCTGTCTCTGTCTTGATTCCAAAGAACTGTTTCAGCTGTTTTTCGATTGTTCGAAACCCTTCCTGTTTTGTTTTTCTGGCAGACAGATAAAAAGTATGATAATTACAGGTAATCTGGCACTTATGGCTCTCATAGATATAAGAATCCGCAGTAGCTGTCAATAATCTGGCACTGATCAGATACAAAATCTTGCGGTTTCGTTCTTTCAAAGCATCAAGATCTGCCTTTTTCACTTCCATCGTGGGAATGATTGCATGGTGATCGGACACCTTTTTGGAATTTAAGACCTTCTTTACATCCGGCTGTATCTTCATTGCTTTTGCAAAAGGAAGTTTTCCAGTCAGCATCTGAATCAGAGCTTTGGTACTCTCTCCCATTTCATCGGTCAGGTACTGGCTGTCAGTTCTGGGATACGTTACCAGCTTCTGCTCATACATTTCCTGCACAGCTCCAACGTCTGCTGGGCGGTATACCCGAACATCCGATTTGCTTCCCTTTGCAGAGTAGTCAGATCATAGAGCTTCGGAGGTCGAACCGTCTTTTCTTTTACTTCATCCTTTTCCACCTCGCACATCCGCTCGGAACAGTCTGCAGCTACTTTTTCTGCGTCTTCCCTTTTCTGAAAATGCCCGGTAACTGCATCCATCTCATCAAACCGGATATGGGCAACATAGTATTTTTCTTTCTGAAACTCCTGAATCTTCTGGTTCCGATCCACGATCATGGCAAGAGTCGGTGTCTGCACTCTTCCCACCTTCAGGTTCTGGTTATATAAGACAGAAAAAAGGCGGCTCGCATTGATTCCCACCAACCAGTCTGCCTTTGCCCTGCAAAGTGCTGACTGATAGAGACTGTCATAACACGAACCGTCTTTCAGAGACGCAAATCCTTCTTTAATTGCCTGCTCCTCCATCGAAGAAATCCATAACCGTTTCATCGGCTTTTTACATCCTGCCTGTTCATACACGAGCCGGAAGATCAATTCACCTTCCCGCCCGGCATCTGTCGCACAGATCACTTCATCGACATTGGAATCGTTCATCAGCTTCTTTAATACTCCGAACTGCTTCTTTGTACCTTCCAGAACTTTGTGTTTCCAGCATTCCGGTACGATTGGCAGATCCTCATATCTCCACTTTCTGTACTTTTCATCATATTCGGCTGCATCACACAAGCTACCAGATGTCCTACGCACCAGGAAACGATAAAACCGTTTCCCTCCACGTATCCATCTTTTCTGCTTCTGGCTCCTAATACTTGAGCCAGTGCCATCGCAACCGATGGCTTTTCTGCTATCACTAACTTCATTTACTCCTGCTCCTCTTCTTCATCTTCCAGGACCGCATCATCAAAATCATCATCTCTTAAGATTTCCGGTTCTGATTCTTTCTCCTGTTGTTCATCCGCATCATCAATTTCTCTTTTTTCTGATTCAGAATCTTCGGACTCATCTTCATCGTCTTCCAGCTCATCGTCGTCATCATATTCGTGCTTTGGCTTATAAACCTTAAAGTACCAGCCAGCTCCTGCCACACCGGCAACAATGATTCCAATCAGCAGATACATCCCAACGGAACTTTTCTCTTCCGGCATCTGCACTTCTTCCTCTTCTTTTTCCGGAGTCTCAGTTGGTTCTGCACTGGCATCTTCCTCTGCCTGCTTCTCCGGTTCTGCATAAACCGTATCAACCTCCGGAAGTGTCACAGAATCGGAAAGGGTAAAGTTCATCAGATCTTTTTCACTGACTTCTGTAAGGAAATACACATTATCCTGAGCTTTGGAATTATCGACGATCAGATAAAAGATTTTTCCGCTCTTTGTTGAAATGGTATAAAACTCCTTGGTATCTTCTGTCCCGGTCTTGGTAACAGTCTCTGCTGTCTCGCCTTCCTGGGAAAGCTGTTCCTCAATGCCTGTTACGGTACGTTCATCTACCGTTCCTTTGGCATCTGTCGGCTGACTTGCCTGTGCATCCTGCGGAAGTGGTGAAGTGGTTGTCTCCTCTGTTCCAGTCTCCGCACTCGTAGTTGTAGTCATTCCTGAGCCGCTTTCACTGGATGCTTTCTGTTTTTCTGCCTGTTTGACCGCCCATTCATAATAGGGATTCTGCAGTACATACTTTTCAGAAGTATTCCCAGCCCCGTCTGTCGCTGTAATCTCAATCTGCTTTGTTGTGAAATCCTTTTGCGTCAGCTGGACTTTCAGCATTCCATCGGTTAATTCTGTATAAGTTGTCCCGTTCACAGTGATTGCAGCAATGCCAGACACCGTATCATTTCCCTGAATCGTCAGGACTCCATCGGTAAGAGATGCGGAAAGTGTCGGTTTTTCTGTGTCATAACATTTAATCGATCGGTTCTGTTCATAGACATTTCCATCCCCATCTGTTACCCGGACATATACCGTTTTATTTCCATCAATAGAAATGCTGCCATTGCCTGTCACATCCTGCCAGCTTCCATCCTTTCCAGCCTTTGCCTCAATCTTTGCAACCGAAAAACCTTCCGGCATGTGACTGGCATCAACGGTAATTGATACCGTTGTATTCCCCTGTTTCCAACCATCCGGTTTTTCAATGGAGATTTCTGGTGATCCGTTCTCCGCAGCATATACATTCTGCATCTGCATTATCGGAGAGGTCAGACAAAAAATAGTTGTTGCTGCAAGAAGTCCCTTTTTCAGTCTTCCTTTAGGCTTCTTCCTCTGCTTCATTTTCTCTAAATTCATCATCCGGCTTCGTTTCCTCCTTCTGTATTTCCACCTTCCGGGTAATTCTGTTTTCATTCTCTTTTTAAATGCTTCCAATTCCGGAATACTCATATCCATCGCCCGGATAATCCGTACAATCTCCAGATTTTCCGCTTCTGTCTTAGCAATCTCCGCAGCCTTGAAACGCTTTAAATCTGCTTCATATCTGGCTTTGGAGACTTCCATCTTCTCTTTGGCTTTTTCATAATCAGCCGTTGCTTTTTCAAGACTTTTCATCCGCTCTCCTCTCCGGACGCGGAATCCGCCGCCCTGTCTTTTACCATCGTCCAAATCCATAAAAATGGCTCTGCCAATATGGGGAATTGATGGACGTATACTGTACCGGATGTCCACAATGGATCATCTGACCATTACCCACATAAATTCCGATGTGCGTCACCGGAACCCCTGCATCATAAGTGCCGGTAAAGAAGATCAGGTCTCCCGGCCTGTGCATCCGACTGGGAAACCGGCGTACAGATATCATATAATCCTGTGCGGTCAGTCTTCCGGTGTTTCTCACTCCCGAATTGGTCAGGCAGTAACTGACGAATCCGGAACAGTCAAAACCGCTCGGTGAATAGCCACCCCAGACATATGGTGTTCCAAGATATCTTGCTGCTTCTTCCAGTAGCCGCTGTGCCGCTTCACTGGTGTATTCATTACCGCCAAAAATGGAACCTTCCCCTGTTTCCAGATAAAAGATCGGGTTTAACCGTTCCCCATTTTTCAGAAGTTCAATATGAAGATGACTTCCAGTGGAATTTCCAGTGCTTCCCACAAGACCGATCTCATCTCCTTTGGTTACTGCTGATCCGGCAGATACACTCCGGCTACTTAAATGTGCATAACGAAGCTCATAACCTTTGCTGTCTTTAATGACCACATAATTTCCATAGCTGTCGTTGTAAGCAGAGGTTACAACCGTTCCGGTCAGTCCTGCCATTACTTTACTTCCTTCCGGTGCCCCGATATCCATTCCATTATGAAGCTGGTTTGCTCCGGAGATCGGATGAATCCGATAACCATAGTAGCTTGTCACACTGGAATACCAGTTAAACTCCACCGGTGTCGCAAACATCTGTAAGTTGCCTTTCGTATCGTTATAGGCACTGAACAATTCCTTCTGGAAAAATCCAAGCCTGTCCTGACAGATCGACATCAGGTTTCCGCTGTTCAATGTCACATTCAACACATCAACCTTTCTCGTTCTGGTCACTTCCACTTCCTGGCTGCCATTATCGTCTGCCAGATAGCACTCCCAGGTCTGATGTCCATGTGCAGATGCCGCCGCATGATTGTCATAGTAAACATCAAACTGGACACCGTATCTTGCAAATGCTCCGGTATCCTCTACGGTATATTCCACCCCATTCATAACTACCTTCGTTCCCATGGGAACAAAAGGATCAGAAGCATCTACCGCAAGGGTATGGTTAGCTGTCGGATATGCCCCGCTTGCAGTCGGTCCGCCGCTCCATACACCACAACAGATCGGACAGTTACAATAGCCGCTCGTCACCACCTGTCCAAGGGACTCTCCGACTCTTACAGTTGTTGTCTCTGTTACAGTTTCATTAACTGCCTCCGTTTCCAGATGATATTGCAGTGCAAACAACGCATCCAGTTCCGGTTTTACCTGCTCGAAGGTAAATTCTTCATATTTTGCAGACAGGTAGCTGATCAGCACAAACGGATCATGCTCAATCGGACCGATATTGTACCGGTATTCTTCATGCCCCGGTTCTTCGGATTCCATGTTGTTGATCCGTTCCTGCAGGTTTGCTTCCAGCTGTGTGTAATAAAGCTCCGCTTCCCGAATAGCTTCATCTGAGGAAAGATAGCTGGTTCCGGTATAGGTAATCAGATTCTGAAGGAAAAGAGAAGAACAGGAAGTCACATTGGTCATGATCAGCATCATCAGTCCGATCAGAAGTGCCACGCTTATATACACTTCCGATTTTCCTTAAAGAAGTTGGTCACTTTACCACCAATCTTCTTGATATAGTCAATCGTTCCCTTTGTTGCTGTTCCTGCCGCCTGCTCACTGTGCTTTGCTTTGGCATAATCCCGCTTGATTCGCTGTTTCTGAATCAATTTTTTCAGTTTCTTCTGCTCCTGCTTCTTGCAGCCTGCCTCTCCAGGCTGCTTCGCTTTCGGGCAGTCCGCTGTTTTCTCCATCGAGCACTCTTCTGTTCCAGGCTGTAAGCCCCTTCTGCTCCCTCTTCCAGCTTATGGGTACCTTCACCGCCGCATTGTCATTCTCATTCTTACGGATTTCCCGATGCAAGGCTGCAGATGCTGCTCCACTGGCTTTTTTCAAAACCTCTGCTTTCTTTTCACTGTCAGATTCTTCCGAACCAAACTTCAGTCGGGATTTTTTCTTTCCCACGTTTTCTTCTGCGTGTTCCTGATAAACCTTCTCTTTTTTTGAGTGCTTCTTTAGTTCTGCTTTCTTTTGAGTTTCCTCATAAGACAGCTTTCTGGCTCTCTCCTTTTGCTTCTGCCCTCGGAAGTTTACTCCATCCGCATCCATCTGGTTTAACTTTTCGGTTTCTTTCTCCCCTTTTACGGAAGCTCTTGTTTCCTCATAGGCAAACTGAAGCCGCTGTTTCTGCTTCGGTTTCTTACTGCCACCATTCTGCTTTCTGCGGCTGTCCCCTCTGCTCTGGGAAAGTTCCACCTGTTTTTCTTTCAGTCTTCCAGATTCTGTTGTGGGATTTTCCTTCTCTCTGACAACTTTTTCAGATTCCCGGCGAACCATCCTCTGGTTTCTCTGTTTTCGGCTCTCCTGAGCTGTTTGCTGTTCTGCTCGTGTCGTAGCCGGTGCATCTCTGGAATTTTGTACAGAGGAGCGGACATTTTTTCCTCTTTTATCCGCTTTAACAGGGGACTTATCTGCAAAGTTGAGATCGTCCTTTCCATTTTTTCCCATCTGTACATCGCTAGCACGACTGCTGACACGAACAGAAGATTTTTCTGTCAGGTTTTCTTCCACAAGACCGTCTTTCGTCATCTTCTGGACTTTCTTATCCCTGACTTTCATTCTCTGTTCTGCCAAATGCTACCCCTCCTTTACCGGGTGTCCTTTTCCTGCCTGTAATAAACAAAGACTGGCGATGCCAAAAACAGCACCGCCACTAAATGTCAAAAAATATGAAATTGCTCGTAACATCGTTTTCCTCCTGTATCACCCTGCCTCTGCAGTTTCCTCCGGGCGGGTGGTCATGATTTTGTAAAGGGAATTCTTCGGGAACCTGTCTACAAACGGAATAATTACGTTTCCATAGAACAGAAGTCCTTCTCCCTCATTACTGTTGGTTACATAAGACAGCTGTGTTGGTGAAATATTCAGCTGTTTTGCAAGAATCTGCCGGTCACCGGATGCCTGGTTGAGCATATAAATGAAATCTGAGTTTTCAAAAATATTTTCAATCTCCCTTGACGCCAGCAAGTCCTTAATATTCTGAGTGATTCCCGTCGGAATGCCACCCCATTTACGGAATCGCTTCCAGATTTCCACGCTGTAAGCGGCGGTCTGCTCTTCCTTTAACAGCAGATGGAACTCATCCACATAGTATCTGGTTGATTTATGGGCGGAACGGTTAATCGTTACCCTGTTCCAGACCTGATCCTGTACAATCAGCATTCCGATTTTCTTTAACTGCTTGCCAAGCTCTTTGATGTCAAAGCAGACAATCCGGTTATTGATATCCACATTGGTGCGATGATTAAACACATTCAGGGAACCTGTAACATAGATTTCCAGTGCCGTTGCCAGACGCTGTGCTTCCGGCTCCTCCTGTTTTCTCAAAAGCTCATACAGATCTTCCAGAATCGGCATCTTCTCCGGCACCGGATTAGCCAGATAATCCTGATAGACCAGCCGCACGCAACGGTCGATGATGGTCTTTTCTACCGGCTCCAGCCCGTTCTTTCCTCCAACAATCAGCTCACACAAAGACAGAATGAAATCTGCTTTCAGTGACAGTGGATTATCTTCTTCTGAATAGTTCAGGTTCAGATCCATCGGATTGATATACTGGTCAGATACCGGTGAAATCCGGATTACCTGTCCATGCAATGCCTGCACCAGCGGATAATACTCAGCCTCCGGATCGCAGATAATGATATCGTCCTCCGTAATCAGGAAACAGTTGGTAATCTCCCTCTTTGCCGAGAAAGATTTACCAGATCCGGGAGTACCAAGAATCAGTCCGTTCGGGTTCTTTAACCGCTTTCTGTCTACCATGATCATGTTGTTGGAAAGAGCATTCAGACCATAATAAAGAGCTTCCCCTTCCTGGAACAGCTCCTGTGTCGTGAATGGCACAAAGATCGCTGTTGCCGATGTGGTAAGCCCTCTTTGAATCTCAATTCGATTGACTCCCAATGGGATGCAGGACATCAAGGCTGCTTCCTGCTGATAGTCCAGCTGTTTTAAGGAACAGTTGTATTTCTGTGCAATGCCCTGTACCTGAAAAATGTTGTTATCCAGTTTCTGACGTTTCTTTGCCGTATTCATCACCAGAACCGTCACAAGGAACATTCGCTCATTTCTGGACTGCAAATCTTCCAGAAGATTTTTCGCTTCCTCCCCGTAAGTGACCAGATCGGAAGGCAGTACATCCATATCATAGCCGGACCTTACCGCTTTCTTCTGCTCCTCAATCTTCATCTTATCCAGGTCAGAAATCTTACTCTTTATCATCTTGATCGCCGCACTTTGGTCAATGGACTGGATATGAATGTTGACATTGATACTGTCATCCACATCCAGAAAATCTGCCAGCATACGGTCAGTCAGCTCCGGTGCCAGGATCTGCAGATAGCTCACGCTTCCCATGGTCTTTCCCATCAGGAATGTCTGATTCTTAGAGAAGTTAAAGGAAGTCGGTGCAATGAAGTCTTTGGTTTTCATTCCTGTCTCCGGCAGCATCTTATACTGGAACCGGAAAGGTTCAATCCTGTCCTGATTGAACACATGGTACATCACTTCCAGACGTTCCAGACCATTCATGGAATGTGCCTGTGCCCCCAGCACTTTGAAATTGTTTAGAATATCTGCTTCGATCCGCTCCAGTCTCGGTCTTGCCACCTTCAGGCTCTCCGCTTCAATGCCAAACGTGATATATTTCGTCTTTACCAGACCATTGTTGCCTTTGGAAAGCTGGTTTTTCAGCATCGTCCGGTACTCTTCCCGGATGGCATTGAAGTCATCGTTCTGATCAGGAATGTCAATGCTCTTCTCAAATTCAGCCACATCTACCTGCTGATTGATAAAGGACAGCTGCACACTAATTGAAGAATCAAAGTAATTCAGAAAATCACAGTAATTTTCAAAAATCGTGGTTTTGTCCTCATTCAGAGCAAGCTGGTAGTTGATGTCATAAAACTGAATGGTTTTGGAGAAGAAATGCTTTGACACCTGGCAGATGCCATCCTGCAGCATCCGAAGATACGGGATACTCTGCTGTGCAGTAGTGGGGATATTTTTCTGTTTCTTACGCTCCCGCTCCTGCTTTTTCCTACGCTTTTCCTTTTCTCTTTCTTTGCGGCTGCTTTTGGTTCTTCTTTCCTGACGGTTTCTTTTTTCCGCTCTGGAAAGCTGTTCCTTTTGAGCCTCCTGCTTTGTCTTTTTTGCCATCCGGCATACCCTCCTTTTTTGTAAGGGCATCTATCTCCCTGTAAAAGTTCTCGGTTTTATACGGTCGTACCGCTGGATAAAGGAACTTCTGACGGATGATATTTGCCACTACTTTTTCAAAGGGGAGTCCGTCTTTTTCATACATCGCCATAAAGAAAAACGGCAGCATCACAGTCACCATAAGAATGGCAGAAATACTGGAACCGATGATATTTCTTGTCAGCAAATAAAACGGAATCCCCACAACTGCGGCAAGTGAAAAGAAAATCAGCTGCCGCTTTGTCAGATTTAACGCTACTTTTGTTTTGACCTTGGTAAGGTCTTTTGGTACTGGTACATACGCCATGGTATGCTCTCCTTCTTCGCCCTTAATGGGCATTGAATATTGATTTACTAAGGCTTCCGGTCTTGAACAATGAAAATGCAAGAATTACGGTATATGCCGCCACTGAAAACATTGCTGCATGAAGGTCGTCTGAAATGGTCATGGCACTGACCAGGACTGCGTAGATTCCCACGCACACCATCATGAAGAATCCCTGAAATGCCAGGGCGAACAAGCCTTTCAAATAGTTGTTTCCGATATTGCCCCATTCTTTATTCGTCATGGTGGCAAACGGAATCGGTGCTATGGAAGTATAAAGGTATATCTCGATCATCCTTCCATACAGAATGACCAGAATAATGATGGATAAAATCCTCATGGTAATGCTGATCAACAGCGTTTCCATGGATAACAGGAACAACTCCCCAATCTCCATATCCTCCAGTGCATCCACAATCCTTGTGATTGCTTCTGATGCATCTACCGCCGTATTTCCGGATATCACCCCGGCGGCATTGTTGACCACATGCTGACCAACATCAAAGACCGCATGGTGATATTGAACGTATCCGTTACCAGATAAATGGCTACATACGCTTTGAAAATCCAGAGAAAAATATTGAATGTCTCAAATTCATGGAAGTTGTTTTTCTGTGTCACCATCGTAATCAGTTCATAACACAGAACAAAGGTGATGATCAGTCCCGCAATGGGGACAATCACCGTCTGGGAAATATTCTGGATCAGGTTAAAAATACCTGCGTTCCACCCCTGCGGTGTCTGTCCCACCTGCCCGGCTATGGTTCCCACCTGTTCATTGACATACGAGAACGTACTGTCCAGACTGGATTTAATCAGCCCTATCAGAATATCCTTTATCGCTTCCGTAATTCTCTCAATGATGGTGTTCATCTACCACTCCTCTTAAGAGAATAACGTTGCCAGCTGTGGAATCAGGGTAGTTCCCAGCAGCATGATTCCTGCACCCGCCATGAGCTGTTTGATGCCCTGGCTCTTGGCACCGGGATTATCATTGCCGTATCCCTCCAGAAGATTTACGACACCCCATACGCCAAGACCTGCACCGATTGCGACTACAAGAGTCTTTAAAGTTGTAATTGCACTGCTAAAAAATGCCATACACATTCACCAAACTGACTTTGTTCGGGTATTTTCGGGAATGGAAAACGCTGGCTAAATCAGCCAGCGCACCCAATGTCAGTTATTCCTTTCCTTATTATTTTTACGCTCCATCCCAGGTTCTTCCGTCAGATTCACAGTAAT
>ENA-OQCN01000646-OQCN01000646.1-human-gut-metagenome-genome-assembly--contig:-NODE-646-length-18458-cov-4.081556_pt1 | contig 18458 bp, 26 predicted proteins | sample MGYA00242497_ERZ504576 | MGnify/ENA primary metagenome ERZ504576 (study PRJEB26092, sample SAMD00036296) | human gut metagenome | host: Homo sapiens | study: EMG produced TPA metagenomics assembly of... | reverse complement strand
CCTTGAGACCCGCGGCCCCGGCGACTTTTTCGGCAGCCGCCAGCACGGCCTGCCCACCCTGCAGATCGCCGACCTGATGAACGACACCCGCACCCTTCACGCCGCGCAGGCCGAGGCCGCCGCTCTGCTGGCCGCAGACCCCCTGCTGGAAGCGCCGGAGCACAGCCTGCTCGCCGCGCAGGTCGAACAGATGTTCACAAAGGCCGGAGCCATGAATTGAAACAATAAAAAGAACCGGTTTCCATGTATTTTCCATGTATTTTAAATGAGAAAGGCTCCTGCTTTCGCAGGAGCCTTTCTCATGATTACGATTCTGTCATCGGTTCAGGCTTTGCGCCGCCTTGGCGATCACAGCCAGCAGATCGACCAGATGTTCCACGTCCATCTGGCCGCTGTTGTTGGCAAAGGCATAGAAGCAGCCCTGCACGCAGAAGGAAAGCAGGATGCCCCGGTCGGGGTCCGCTGCAAAGGTGGGGTCTTTGGCAGCCAGACGGTCTCGCAGACCCTTTTCAATGCAGTTGGCAAAGATCCCCTGCCTTGCCCCGGAGAAAAGGATGTTCACCGCCTCCTGGTTCTGAACAAAGGCATGGAACAGTTCACGGGTCAGCTGCTCTGTGTGTGCAGCGGTAAGCCCCACATTGGGCACACTGTCCAGAATGACATGGATGAGCTTGTTCTCCAACCGGCTGGACAGCTCATAGATATCCTCATAGTGGGCATAAAAGGTGGATTTGTTCACCTTGGCCAGTGTGCACAGGTCTTTGATCCTGATCTTCTCCAGCGGCTGGCGGGCACGCAGCTCCATGAATGCCTTTTCGATGGCGCGGTCAGTCTTTTCAATGCGGATGTCCAAAATAATCCACCACTTTCATTGTTTCGTTGGATATCCAACGCTTTTCGTTTTTCGAGGATAGACAGTTTGTTCGAGTTTTCTTACAATATCAATAGAGAATCCCTTTCTCTCTCAATGCCGCTTCGATCCTCTGGAATGTTTCTTCATCCGGGCAGCGGAGGGTGTGCAGGTGCACGCCGCCGGTCATCCGGCTGAGCAGGCACTCCGGGGTATTGGCTGCCTGGGTGATAAAGGTGTCCACATCGTATCGGCTGGCAAGGTTCAGGTTGCCCCGCAGTTCGCCGTAAAGCGGGTTTTCCACTGCCACATCGACCACCACGCTCCCTGATCCACCACCGTGTAAAGCTCGGTGCGCATCTCATCGGCGGTCCTGTGCACACAGGCCAGGATGCCGGTGTAGCCGCCGGGGGTCGGGTGGAACTGATACCCGCGCGGGGTGGCCTCGATTTCGGCCCCGCCTGCCCGCAGAAGGGCCACGTCCCCCACCACGATCTGGCGGCTGACCCCCAGCTTTGCGGCCAGTGCACTGGCACTGATGGGTGCGCTGGCCCCATGGAGCTGTTGCAAGATCTTTTCCCGGCGCTGTGCTGCGTTCATTGTTGTTCCCCCTGTCAGCATTTTTCCCTATTATAATAGTGCATGACAGGTGTCCTGTCAATCCAGACGCAGGACCGTGGCGTAATTGGAGGGCAGCTGGACCTTCATCCGGCCAGATGCAAGGCTGGTCATCACATTCTCAGCGCCCACGGTATCGGCCAGCAGGTCCGTTGCAGCGTTGGCCTCCACCGGCAGCTGGAACTCCATCTCCGCCGGGCCGTCGCCGTTGTTGAATACGGCCACGAGGGCCTTTCCATCCAGCACCCGGGCAAAGGCATAGCACTGGTAGTCAGCTGGAGCTCCTTCACCTCGCCCCAGCTCAGGCCGGGTATTCGGCCTTCAGCCTGCCCAATGCGGCGTACACACTGGTGACGGGGTTGGTGGTCAGGTCATCCCGGAACTTGTCCAGCTCCAGGCAGGGGCGCAGGGGCCAGTCACTGCCCCACTCCTTTTGCCCTCGATGCCAAATTCGGAACCGTAATAGATGGACGGAATGCCCCAAAGCGTGTATACTAGAATTGCAATGTGCCGGATGTGCGCCTTGTTCCGCAGCTTATTGGGCAGGCGCTCCACATCGTGGTTGTCGGAGAAGGTATAAAGCCGGGTGTCGTGGCAGAGCCCCTGCAGGCGGCGCATGGTGTGTGCGATCTCAAAATAGTTGTGGTCGTTGTGGCCGCTCCACAGGCCCTTGTGCAGCTCATAGTTGGTAACAGAGTGAAGCATTTCAGGGTTGGCCCAGCGGCTGTAATCGCCGTGGATGACCTCGCCCATCAGCCAGAACTCAGGCTTGACCTCGTTGGCAAGGCGGCGCAGGCCCTTCATAAAGTCGAAGTCCAGCACATCCGCTGCATCCAGCCGGATGCCGTCAATGTCGAATGCATCGACCCAGAAGCGGATGGTATCATAATGGTAGTTCTGCACCTCGGGGTTGCGCTGGTTCAGCTTGACCAGCAGGTTGAAGCCGCCCCAGTTGCCATAAGAAAAGCCATCGTTGTACTCGTTGTTGCCCCAGAAGTTCACATCGCAGAACCAGTCCTTATAACGGGCGTTCTCGCGGTTGGCCTGCAGGTCTTTGAAGGCAAAGAAATCCCGGCCCACATGGTTGAACACACCGTCCACAATGACCTTCTGGCCCCTGGCGTGGCAGTTGGCCACGAACTCCCTGAACTCCTCGTTGGTGCCCAGGCGGCGGTCCACCCGGCGGTAATCGATGGTATCATAGCCGTGGGAGCCGCTCTCGAACAGCGGGCCGATATAAATGGCCGTGCAGCCAGATCTTTGGAGGCGTGCTCGGCCCAGGCGTTCAGCTTTGCGAACGCGCCCGGTGTGGGCCGGCCGTCGTTTTCGTGCGCACAGCCGCACAGGCCCAGCGGATAAATGTGATAAAAAACTGCGGTATCATACCATGCCATAGTTACTCTCTCCCATATCATTTCTTCTGCCGCCCAGCAGCGGCAGGCTCAGTATACCACAAACTCCGCCAATTGTGTGGATGTTTGATAAATTTTCTGCATAGTCTCTGTCAAAATCAGCAAGTGTGACGATTTTGATCAAAAATTATTGGTAAATATGACCGGGTGTATCCCGTTGAGAAAAGGAGAAATCTGCATGAATTTTCCCACCATCGACCGCTCGTTCTTTGCGGGCGAATGCTTTGATGCCTACCGTGTGCTGGGCGCGCACCCCTGCCGGGATGACTTTGGGCAGGAGGCTGGCGGTTTGCCGTGTGGGCCCCGGGTGCTGTGGCTGTGGAGATCTGCGGTGGCTTTGACGGCTGGGGGCCGGGCGTTCCCATGCAGAAGGCTGACACCGGCGTGTGGAGCGGCTTTGTGCCCGGCCTTGCGAGGGAGAGCTGTACAAATACCGCATCCACGGCAAGGATGGCAGCACCGTGATGCGGGCTGACCCCTACGCCTTTTCCACTGAGCTGCGGCCCGGCACGGCCAGCAGGCTGGCCCGGATGGACTTTGCCTTTGACGATTCCAGCTGATGGAGCGTCGGGACAAGTGCCGCAACCTGCCCTGAACATCTATGAGCTCCATGCAGGCAGCTGGAAGCACAAGCCCAACGCCACCCGCGAGGACGGCTCGGACGGCTGGTACAATTACCGGGAGCTGGCCCGGGAGCTGATCCCCTGGCTGCTGGATCACCGCTTCACCCATGTGGAGCTGCTGCCGCTGGCAGAGCATCCCTTTGACGGCAGCTGGGGCTACCAGACCACCGGTTACTTCTCTGTCACCAGCCGCTACGGCGACCCCGCCGACTTTGCGGCCTTTGTCAACGCCTGCCACCGGATGGGCATTGGTGTCATCATGGACTTTGTGCCCGTCCACTTTGCCGCCAACGGCGACGCGCTCGCCAACTTTGACGGCACCCACCTCTACGAGTACGACAGCGATGTGGGCCACAGCGAGTGGGGCACCTGCAACTTCAACTATTACCGCCGGGAGGTGTGCAGCTTCCTGAACAGCGCCGCTGCCCTTTGGATGGATGTCTACCACTGCGACGCATCCGGATGGATGCCATCTCCCGCGCCCTTTATTGGCAGGGCGACCCCAACCGCGGCGTGAACGAGGGCGCTGTTACCTTCCTGCGGAACCTGAACCACGGCCTGAACGAGCGCTGGCCCACCGGCATCTACACCGCCGAGGACTCCACCAACTTCCTCAAGGTCACCGCCCCCACCCGCTACGACGGCATCGGTTTCGATTATAAGTGGGACATGGGCTGGATGCACGACACGCTGGATTATTTTGCCACGCCCTTTGGTGAGCGGCCCGATGCCTACCACAAGCTGACCTTCAGTATGCAGTATTTCTATAATGAGCTGTATCTGCTGGCACTCAGCCACGACGAGGTGGTGCACGGCAAAAAGACCATCATTGATAAGCTGTGGGGCACCTACGAGGAAAAATGTGCCCAGCTGCGCACCCTTTACTTCTACATGTACACCCACCCGGGCAAAAAGCTGAACTTTATGGGCAATGAACTGGGGCATTTCCGGGAGTGGGATGAGAATAAGGAGCTGGACTGGGGCCTGATGAAGTATCCCTTCCACGACAGCTTCCAGAAATATTTTGCCGAGCTGGGCCGCCTGTATGCCACCGAGCCCGCCCTCTACGACGGCGAGTACAACCCGAACTGCTTTGAGTGGATCGCCTGCGAGAGCCGGGACGAGGGCGTGTACGCCTGGCTGCGGAAGGGCGCGGGCCAGACCATCCTCTGTGTGATGAACACCCAGAATACCGCCCACAAAAAGTTCCCGCTCTACTTCCAGTACCCCTGCGCCGCCGATGAGCTGCTGAACAGCGAGGCTGCCTGCTGGAACGGCGCGGACCGCAGCCGCACCAGACACCTGCACACCACCGATGGCGGCGTGTACGGCCGGGACTACACCCTGAGCGTGGATCTGCCGCCATGGGCAGCCGGATGTACCGCATCACGCCGGAGGCTCCCCACCCGGAGGCCGCGCAGGCCTCTGCCCGCAAGGCCGCCGCCCAGAAGCGCAAGGCCACCATCGCGGCAAAGCAGAATTCCAAAAAGTAATATCACATCTAAAATATCCCGTCTGCTGAAATGCAGGCGGGATATTTTATCTTCCGGGGGGCCTGCCCTCTTGCCTGCGCCGCCCGGAACCATTATACTGTAAACTGTAATATTGTGGTTCAAAACCGAGGAGCATGTACAATGTTAACGATACTTTCTGAAAAGAAGACCCTTTCGCCCTGGGCAAAGGGCGGCATCGGGCTGGGTGCCGGAGCACTCCTGCTGGTGCTGGTGGGCCTGCTGTTCCCCACTGCGGCGGCGTTCTTCCCGCTGGTGAGCCTGTGGTGCAGCTGTGTGCTGTTCTACGGCGCGCTGTGGGTGCTGCACACTGCCGGTGTGGAGCTGGACTTCTTCCACCGCGCAGCCATCATCGCCTTCTGGGCCGGAGCTGTGCTCTACTTCTATTGGGCGCTGGGTCGGCGGCAGTTCATCTACGCCTGGGATTATGTGAACTACATTCAGAAGCAGTTCAATACCGAAGCGGCTTTTGCGCTGGGTCCAGTGGCCGGTTTTAAGTATATCATAAGCACATTTTCCGAAGATTACACCAATTTCATCACCTTGTTCACTGAGTTCCCGTTCTGCCTCACCGCAAAAACGGGTGACAGCTACGCTTTTGCGCAAGTATTCTGTGTGCTCCCCAGCCTTATGCTGATGCTGGCTGGTCTCACGATCAAAATCGGACAGATGCTGGAGGTCAAGAATAAATTCTGGTATTTCCTCATCGGCTTTTCCTGGGTGCTGACCTATCCGTTCCTGCGAATGAGCGCTATGTTGGCACAGCCGGACTGGTTCGGTCTGATCTTCGCTTTTGCCATTCTGCTCCTCACATTGGACTACCGTTTTGAAAAGCTGGAGCCGGGCCGGTTCGTGCTCATCTTCCTGGCAACGGCCGCGATTATCCTGAGCCGCCGCTGGTACTTATATTTTGTGGTGGGCTATTATTTTTCCTATGCGCTTCTGCTCTTTGTAAGCAGTACAAGGCTCGCAAAACAGGGCCAAAAAGGCCTTGCCCTGCGCCGAGTACGCAACCTCATCCTGTTTGGTGTCTGCGCCATGGCAGCAATGGTGGTCCTGCTCTGGCCCATGGTCAGCAAGATCCTGGCTTTTAACTACTCCGACCGCTATTCGTACTATAATGTCGGCGGCATTGCAGTAGAGCTCTATTATCATGCCATGCGCACCGGCCTGCTGAACCTTATTTTGATCCTGTTTGGTTTGTGGCTCTGCGTCAAGCGGAAAAAGCCCAGCCTGCCTGTGTTGGCGCTGTGTGAGCTGATGCTCAGTATGCTCTTGTTTACCCGAGTGCAGAATTCCGGCTCCCATCAGATGCTGCTGTACGTGCCCGCCTATGTCATTCTGTTTCTCTGCGGTGCGGCGGGTCTGGCAGAGAGTATCGAGCATTTCAAAATACCAAAGCTTTGTTTCTGGGTCTTTACACTGTTGTTCGCCGTGTCGGTGCGGTGCTCCCCGCTCACTGTCATGGCCTTGCCAGAGTTCGTTATCCATGCGTTCCACCCGGCGGACCTTGCTGAGTATCAGCGGCTGGACGAGCTGACCTATGACCGCAAGGACAAACCGCAGATCCAGGCCATGGCACAATGGCTGGTTGAACATCTGGGGGAGGGCGAGGGCGCTATATGATCCCGGATGACATGCTCTACAATCCCGGCCATCTGCGGAACTGTGACCTGCCCAACCATGCACTGGACGGCAAGTTGCCGGACAGCTTCTCGGTGCCGGCACCCACTCTTTTCCCACCGGCTTCTTCGACGCAAAGTATGTCATCACCGCTGACCCGTTCCCCCTCTCGCTGGCACCGGACACGGAACTGGGCCACCGGTTCAACGCCGTTTTTCTTCAGTTGAGAGAGACTACCCACCAGCAAGTTGCGACCTTCGATATGGGCAACGGCACGGTGTTCACGATCTGGGAACGCACCACTCCCGTGACACGTGAGGAAGTGGAGACCTATCTCCATGAATTTGATGCTGAAAACGCCAAATACCCAGAAATGTTTTCCTCTGTTGTGGAAAACTGGCTGGCTGTTCATGGTTTATAAAAGGAGAGTAAAACGATATGTCCAACAACGCAAAAAATCTGCCGGAAGTAAAATTAGGCCAGTACAAGGGGCTGGCTGTCACCCGCCATGTGCGGCCGCTTTCCGAAAAGACCATTGACCAGGAGATGGTCCACCAGACCCGGATGCGCTCCGTCTACCACAACTCCACCGCCCCCGCCAAGCGCGGCAGCCGGGTCCTGCTGGATTTTGTCGGCTTCATGGACGGGGAGGAGATCCCCGACAGCCGGATGGAAAAGGTGATGGTGGTTCTGGGGGACGGCAAGCTGATGCCTGCCGCCGAAGATGCCATCTACGGCCACACCGCTGGCGAGACCTTCCGCTTCGATTTCACTTACCCGGAGCAGTTCCGGGTGGAGGAGCTCTCCGGCAAGACCGCGCAGTTTGAGATCAAGCTGCACTCCGTGGCCGAAAAGACCACCCCGGAGCTGAACGAGGAATTTGCCCGGGCACAGGCTATGCAGACCTTGCCGCCATGCGCGAGGCCGTGCGGGCCAAAAAGCGGAAGATCCACGAAGATGCCGCGGACCGCGCCGCTGGGCAGGAACTGCTGGCAAAGGCCGGTGCCAACCTGACCGTGGACCTGCCCGAAGCCATGCTGGACCGCACCGCCGACAATGAGATGCGGATGCTGGAGCAGCGGCTTTCCCGCAGCAACATCACCCTGGAAAAGCACTGCAAGAACAGCCACACCACTGCTGCCGCCCTGCGGGCAGGCTACCGTGATGCTGCCGAGCGGAATCTGCGCTCCATGCTGGCCTCCCGCTCCATTGCCGAGGCCGAGAACATCACCGTGAGCACGCTGGAGGTCAACAACGAGTACCGCCGCCTGTCCCAGCTGCAGGACACCCCGGAGGCCGACATCCGCCGGGTGCTGAGCCCGGACACCCTTGCCGCCGCACTGGTTGCACAGAAAGTCCAGCGCTTCCTGCTGGACAACGCCGACATCACCACGGTGATGGACCCTGAAAAGGAGTGATCCTATGAGTATCTTTACGCGCTACGCCATGGATGCGCTGATGAAGACCACCCACCCCGAGGTGAACCGCAAGCAGTGCTGGAACCTGCACCCCCACCGCACCCCCTGCACAGCCTGCAAGGACATCTGCCCCTATGGTGATGAGATCTTCACCCGCCCCAACCTCGTCAAGGACTGGGATCCCTGCACCGACTGCGGCCTGTGCGTCTCGGCCTGCCGGTCGGGCTGCATTGCCCCCTCGCCGGAGCAGGTGCAGCGGGACATCTCCCCTGCCGACAGCGATGGCGACACCATCTGGATCGGCTGCGAAAAATCCACCCGGAAAAACACCGTGGTGCGCACCTGCGTCTCGGCCTATTCGTGGGAAGCGCTGGCCTACCTTGCCCTGAACAAGAAGATCGTCCTCGACCTGACCCCCTGCGGCGAGTGCGAGAACGATGTCTGCGCCGAGCATCTGCGTGCCGTTCTGACCCGGCTGGTGGAGTTCTTCGGCCAGCCCCTGTTCGAGGCCCGATTCACGCTGGCATACGAGCTGGACGATGCCCCCTTCCACGTCAAGGAGTATTCCCGCCGTGAGATGATGGAGCAGGTGACCTCCGGCTCCAAAAAGGGCACCAAGCAGCTGCTGCGGATGCTGCCCGGCCTGCGCAGCGAGGACGAGAGCAGCCAGGATTTCCGGCTGCTGCTCCACCAGTACACCAAGCAGCTCAAGGCGGTGTCCGAAACGCCCCTGCGCTATGGCTACCACCTGCCCAACTTCACCCAGAAGTGCTTTGCCTGCGGCCGGTGTGAGAAGAGCTGCCGCAGCGGTGCCATCAAGTTTGAGGATCTGCCCGACGGCCAGACCCGCGCGGTGATCACGCCGTGGAAGTGCAGCGAGTGCGGGGTCTGCGTTGCCGCCTGCTCCAACGGCGGTCTGGACGGCCTGAAGCTGCGCCAGCTCACCAGCTTGGCCCTGTCAGTGTCTACAAGTGCACCAAGACCCTCTGCAAGGAATGCGGCAAGCCCATTGCGCCCAACTGTGCGGACGGCATCTGTTCGGTCTGCCGCATCAAGCTGCGCACCAAAAAGCGGCAGGAGGAGGCTGTGGCCCGCGCCAAGGAGCGTCAGGCCGAGCGCGAGGCCAAAAAGGCTGCAGAAGCAGCTGCAAAGGAGCTGGCTGCCGAGATGCAGCCCTCTCAGCCAGCGCAAAGCGCCGCTGTCCCTGAAGCAGGAGCCGCTCCCGCCCCGACCGAAAGCACCTGCTGATCGCTGGACCTCTCCGGGGCTTCGCATGGACAGAGAGGTTTTTATTGACGCAGCTCCAAAAAAATGCTATAATTCTTCTTAACCACCCAGCTGTGGTCGGGAGGACAAGTTACAAAGGCGTAACGGATGTGTTTCCGTTACGCCTTTTTTGCTTCCCGCTGCCGGGAAACAGCGGGCCTGTCGGCTTTGGGCGGCAACCAGACTTCAACACGAAGAAAAGAGGGAATTTCATTATGAAACAGTCTATTTCTCGTCGTCAGTTCCTCAAGGCAAGCGGCCTGGCAGCCGCAGGTGCCTGCGCCGCCGGTCTGCTGTCCAGCTGCGGCGGCAAGAGCGGTGGCAGCTCCTCCGGTTCTGCTTCCGGTGCGGATACCAGCAAGTACACCGTGCTTTATTCCAGCCAGCCTGCGACCCTGAACTATCTGACCACCGCCACCGACCTGGAAATGATCGTGGGTGCAAACTGCGTGGACACCCTGGTAGAGTACGACAACAAGGGCGTAATGCGCGAGGGCCTGGCCACCAAGTGGGAGTGGGATGCCGACACCCTGACCTGGACCTTCACCCTGCGTGAGGAGAACTGGGTGGACAACAACGGCGAAGTCGTTGCCCCCGTGACCGCACAGGACTTTGTGGATGCCCTGCAGTATGTGCTGACCCCGGATTACGCTTCCTCCAACGTGGGCCTGGTCACCGCCTACATTGCCGGTGCGAATGATTACTACAACTATCACGTCTACCTGACCAATGCTGAAAACGGCACTGTGACGATGACGGCACCACCTATGTCACCGATGGCAGCGGCAACGTGACTGTGACCGCAGCAGACGGCACCGCTTCCACCTACGCCCCCGTGGACTTTGATTCCGTGGGCGTGACCGCTGTGGATGACCACACCCTGACCTACACCCTGACCTACGATTTCCCCGGCTTCCTGAGCCTGCTGTGCTACCTGCCCTATGAGCCCGCCTACGGCCCCCTGCTGAGCGAGATGGGCGACCAGTATGCCACCAGCGCCGAGACCCTGTACAGCTGCGGTGCCTTCTACCTGTCCGATTACGAGTCTCTGGAAACCTGGATCATGAAGAAGAACCCCGAGAACTATGATGCGGACAATGTCTTTATCGACACCATCAGCCGCATTTACAACGCCGAGGCTGCCGTGAACGGCCCCGAGATGATCAAGCGCGGCGAGATCGACGAAGCCACCATCGGCTCCGACATTCTGGACAGCTGGCTGGCCGACGATACCACCAAGGACATGGTCTCCATGGATCGTCCCAACACCAACTACACCTACTTCTACATGTTCAACTTCATGCCCTTTGCACACGAGTTCTCCAACTGGAACGTTGAGGGCGTGGATGCAGAATACGAGCCCGAGAACTGGGCCAAGGCCATCAACAACACCAACTTCCGCAAGGCCTTCCTGTACGGCATCAACAACGCCGTTACGCTGGCTGTCAGCGCACCTCTGGGCTACGACAGCTACAAGCTGAACACCATCACTCCCCCGAACTTCTGCGCCACCACCGATGGCGTGGACTACACCCAGTGCGGCGGCCTGGCCGACCTGACCGAGTTCTTTGACGAGGCCAAGGCCAAGGAGTACCGCGATGCCGCCATTGAGGAGCTGACCGCACAGGGGGTCACCTTCCCCATCAAGGTGCAGCTGCCCTATAACCCCTCCACCACCGACTGGGACAAGCAGTGCCAGGTGCTCAAGCAGCAGCTGGAGGGTGTGCTGAACGACGGCACCGACTTCATCGACATCATCATCACCGCCGGCCCCTCCGACAGCTTCCTGTCTGCTGTGCGCCGCAACGGCAAGTTCGAGTTCCTGCTCTGCAACTGGGGCGCTGACTACTCCGACCCCGAGACCGAGACCGACCCGTTCTATCAGGCTAAGGATTCCCGTGGAATGCGCTATGCTTACCTGCGCACCGGCGTGGAAGACGGCTTCATCACCGGCGAGACCGCAGATGCTGTTATGGCCTACATGAACGCCATCGAGGCTGCAAAGCAGATCACCGATGACATCGATGCCCGCTACAAGGCCTTTGCCGATGCCGAGGCTCTGCTCATCACCAACGCACTGGTCATTCCGCGCGGCATGAGCGTGCCCGCCTATCTGGCGACCCGCCTGAACTACTGGGAGGGCCAGTACGCTTCCATCGGCTTCTCCAACAAGCGCCTGAAGGCATCCACGTCCTCGACCACTACATCTCCATGGACGAGTACGAGGCAAACCGTGACGCTCGCTAAGCGTTCCATCTTCTCATAACACAAAATACACCCCCTCTGCACGGCAGTTTCTGAAGCTGCGCCGCAGAGGGGGTGTTCTTTTTGCATGTTCCGTTACACTTCAAAGTCCAGGCAGACACGGGTCTTGGTGTAGGGGCGCACCTTGCCATCGGCCACAGCCACGTGGGCGGGGTGGGTGGAGTAGCCCTTGAGGGCGGCTGCATCGGTAAAGGTAGTGTCCAGCATCAGGTCTGCGTTGGAAGAGGGCAGGCCGTTGATGTTCACATGCACCTCCACAAGGCCCGGGATCTGCCCTGCCAGGCCCTCCAGCCCGGTTTTGATGTTCGCCTTGATCTCTGCCTTTTCGGCGGCAGAAAGCTCGTCCTTGAGCTGCCAGAGAATGATATGCTTGACCATAAAAAATACCTCCTGCGTTTTCTCCATTGTAGCAGAGAAATGCAGGAGGTGCAATGCTTTTTGAAACGGTTCAGTCGTCTTCCCGGCCTTTTTTCCAAGCGTGGTACATCAGCAAGAACACGGTATCCGCAGCAATGCCGATAGAGAGCAGGCGCTGCCGCCAATGGAAGTGTGGGGCAAAAACGGCGAAGCGGCAAACACAACGGCATTAAAGAAATAGAACACACCGAACTTTTTCTCCCACATAGCCCGCTCTTCGTCATCGCTGAACTTCATCTGGTGCTTTTTGGAAAAACTGCGAAAGCCCATTACCAGCATGGCAGCGGCAGCAAACAGGTTCAGCAAAAGGGATGTGTCAAATTTCATGCGGGGGTACCTCCGTAAAAAATCCATAAACAAAAACCAGCCGGATCGAGGCGTTTGCAAGCCCTCGTCCGGCTGGATACTTACTTCTTCGGAGTCATAAGCCTCTTCTCCTTGGGTTCTCTCATTTTCGGAGTATGCGTTTCATAGGGTGACTCTCCTTAGAAACTACCTGAAACTGAAGAGTTTTATGCAAGGGGATGAACTACTCTAGTACATTGGACTGACCCTTCTCTTAACTGTTGGACTGCGGTACCGAGATTCTGAAGATGAATTTCATATTACCACATTCTTTCGAGTTAGATTTGCCAGGGATTCCATTGCTTAGTACATTGGAGTTACTCCTTTTTGGTCATTCAAACAGGTGCATCCGTGTAACTGTCCTCATCATGGGAGATCACCTCGGGCGGATCTATTTGAATTGCCAGGGGATTTATTCTGACAGACTGTACTGTTTTCGCATTTTTGATGCTCAAGACCGGCTCTTTGGTTTGTTTTGTTATACGGGGGAAACATCCCGTTTGTGGAGAGCCTCTGTTTTGCTTCTCAGCGAATCCCGACAGTCTGTCCGAACTGTGCGGGTTCCATATCAACCATCGGTCTCGCTCCTTTCTGCTTAAAGTCAGCGGGGTTAGCTCTCATTTGAGCTTCTGCTGTACTTCTCTGGTTTCTGGCTTTATTATACAGGAAGATGCACAGTTTGTCTATTCGCAGAGTGCACAACAAATCAGACATACTTTTGCATCAAAAGTCCAAATTTCTGGGATACATGAATTTCGTCTTTCCGGTGCACTACTCCACCTCCCCGGGCAAAGGCTCTGCCCCGCAGATCGTGCAGGGCCATCGCGGACACTGCTCCGGCATATTAAATAGGTATCATCACAGAGCATGCAGCTATATAAATCTGATATGCCCGCTATACAATCCGTGAATAATAATGTCGATTTCACCTCATCCAAAGGCCAGAAAATGGTACAGATGGCTAAGAATCAGCAAAGATATTGTGCAAATCGCATAGTTTCTCACCCGTACTTTTTGCAATCTGCACAACTGTTTTCATCCAAAGCAGAAACGGAATATAACAAAAAGTAGAATGTTAGGTGGAGGGCTGTAAAATCGGCAGAAATCGTGCTATGATACCATCACAAATTAAGAAAGGAGAGAGTGCTAATCAATGAATGCGTTGACTGCTGCTTTGAAAGAAGAGCTGAATGTTGACATGGTCACGGTGTTCGGGCTTTCCATTCCGGAGTCCGTGGTCGTGAGCTGGGGCATCATGGCGTTTCTTGTCATCGGTTCCATCCTGCTGACGCGGAATCTGCGGGTGGATCACATCACCAAGCGGCAGGCCATCCTGGAAACGGTCGTTACTACGATCAATGATTTCTTTGTGGGCCTGCTGGGCGAAAGTGGAAAGCGCTATGTCCCCTATCTGATGAGCGTGGCGCTGTACATCGGCTGCTCCAACCTGATCGGTGTGTTCGGCATCAAGCCCCCCACAAAGGACCTGAACGTCACAGCGGCCCTTGCTCTGATGAGCATCTGCCTGATCGAGTATGCCGGCATCCATGCACGCGGCGGCGTTGGCTTCCTCAAGAGCCTGGCTGCCCCCACCCCCATCATGGCCCCCATGAACGTGCTGGAGGTGGCCATCCGGCCCACCAGCCTGTGCATGCGACTGTTCGGCAACGTGCTGGGCGCTTTTGTCATTATGGAGCTGATCAAGCTGGTGGTGCCTGTGTTCGTGCCTGCCATCTTCAGCCTGTATTTTGACCTGTTCGATGGTCTGATCCAGACCTACGTCTTTGTGTTCCTTACCTCTTTGTTTATGAAGGAGACCATGGGAGACGAAGAGTAAACCCTTTCCATCATCAAATCAAAAGGAGATTAAAATTATGAACGGACTTATCGCTCTGGGCGCTGGCATTGCAGCGCTGACTGGTATTGGCGGCGGCATTGGCATCGGCATTGCAACCGGCAAGGCAACCGAGGCTATTTCCCGCCAGCCCGAGGCTTCCGGCAAGATCCAGACCAACCTGCTGCTGGGTGCTGCTCTGGCCGAAGGTACTGCAATTTTCGGTTTCGTCGTTGCACTGCTGATCATCCTGTTCCTGGGTTGATAACGGAGGCATGACGAATGCTGACACTGAATCTGAATCTTCTGTATACAGTCGTCAACGTTCTGATTCTGTTTTTGCTGCTGCGGAAATTCCTGTACAAGCCTGTTATGGGGATCATCGCACAGCGTCAGAAACAGGTGGATGACGCACTGAACGCCGCCGAGACCTCCAAAAAGGAGCCGCTGCGGCCATGAACGCTGCGCAGGACAAGCTGCGCAATGTGGACACCGAGGCTGCTGCCCGCCGCGAGACTTACGAGCAGCAGGCCGAAACTGCAAAGCAGCAGCTGCTGGCCGAGGCCCAGAAACAGGCCGATGCCATTGTAGCCGAGGGCAAGGCCGCTGCTGAGGCAGAGCGCCAGCACAAGCTGCGCGAAGCCGACGCACAGACCACCGCACTGGCCCGCGCCATGTGCGAGAAGCTGCTGAGCCGGAACCTGACCGAGCAGGACGATTCCCGTTTGCTGGACGATCTGCTGGAGAAAGCAGGTGCTGAGCATGGCAACTGAGTTCAGCCGCGAATTCTTCTCTGAGAACCGCATCGTCAAGGCCGATCTGCGCGCCGCACATCAGCTCCGTGAAGAGGATATCGCCCGCATCAAGGCCGAGGTCAAGAAGCTCTATGATGCCACTGAGGTCATCCTGAATGTCTCGGTGGACGAGAGCCTGCTCTCCGGCTATGTGCTGCAGGTGGGCGACCGGGTATTCGACAACTCCGGCCGCCACCAGCTGGATCAGATGATGGCTGGCAAGCCCTCTCTGGCCACCCTCAAGACCCGCATCGAGGATTACAAGCCTGCCCAGACCTCTGCCGAGGGCGGCGTGGTCATCTCCTCTGCCGATGGCATCGTGCAGGTGGAGGGCATGGACAAGGCCGTTTACGGCGAGATCGTCACCTTTGAGAACGGTGCCAAGGGCATGGTCGAAAGCGTGGACCCGGGCAAGCTGGGCATTATGCTGTTCGACGGTGCCGAGACCGTGGGCGTGGGCACTCTGGTGACCCGCAGCGGCAAGCGCGCCGGCATCCCTGTGGGTGATGGTTTCCTGGGCCGTGTCATCGACCCGCTGGGCGAGCCCATTGACGGCAAGGGCCCGGTGAACGCCGAAGGCTACAACCCCATCGAAAAGCAGGCCCCCGGCATTCTGGAGCGCCAGAGCGTGGATACGCCGCTTCACACCGGCATCCTGGCCATCGACTCCATGTTCCCCATCGGCCGCGGCCAGCGTGAACTGATCATCGGCGACCGCCAGACCGGCAAGACCTCCATTGCCACCGATGCCATCCTGAATCAGAAGGACACCGGCGTGCTCTGCATCTATGTTGCCATCGGCCAGAAGGCTTCCTCCATCGCCCGCGTGGCCGAGGACCTCAAGAAGCACGGTGCCATGAGCTACACCACCATCGTGGCCGCCACGGCCTCCGATTCCGCTCCCCTGCAGTACATCGCACCCTATGCGGGCACTGCACTGGCCGAGTATTTCATGTCCAAGGGCAAGAGCGTCCTGATCGTCTACGACGACCTTTCCAAGCATGCGGTGGCCTACCGTGCCATCTCCCTGCTGCTCCGCCGCTCTCCCGGCCGTGAGGCTTACCCCGGCGATGTGTTCTATCTGCATTCCCGTCTGCTGGAGCGTTCCTGCCGGATGCGCGACGATCTGGGCGGCGGTTCCATCACTGCCCTGCCCATCGTCGAGACCCAGGCGGGCGATGTCTCTGCTTACATCCCCACCAACGTCATCTCCATCACCGATGGTCAGATCTTTCTGGAAAGTGCCCTGTTCAACGCAGCAACCGCCCCGCCGTCAATGTCGGCCTGTCGGTCTCCCGTGTGGGCGGCGCTGCCCAGACCAAGGCCATGAAGAAGGCCAATTCCAACCTGCGTATCGAGCTGGCCCAGTACAAGGATATGGAGTCCTTTGCCCAGTTCAGCTCTGATCTGGACGCTGAGACCCGCCGCCAGCTGGAACACGGCAAAGCCCTGACCGAGATGCTCAAGCAGCCGCTGTACCAGCCCAAGTCCGATGCCGAGCAGGTGGTCGTGCTGACCCTGGCTTCCCACGGGATGCTGGACGACCTGCCGCTGGCTGACCAGCGCGCAAAGACCAATGCCTTTGTGCGCCAGTTCCACGCCGATGTTTCCGGCACCATGGACGCGATCACGTCCACGGGCAAGATCACCCCGGAACAGGTGGACACCATCCTGACCGCGTGGAAGGCATTCGCGGGAGGGGAGAGCAATGGCATCCAGTAAGCTGCTCAAGGAGCGGATCGAGAGCATTCAGGATACCATGAAGATCACGAATGCCATGTACCTGATTTCCTCCTCCAAGCTCCGCAAGGCCCGGCAGAACTACCAGAATGTTCTGCCTACTTCACCCGGATGCGGGATACCATCTCCCGCGTGGTGCCCCACCTGCCCGACGAGCCGGAGCACCCCTTCTTCCACGAGCGAGATCTGGAGAACCCCAAGCGGGCCTATATCGTGCTGACCGCCGACAAGGGCATGGCCGGTGCTTACAACCAGAACCTGCTCAAGTTCCTGCGGGAGCACGCCGACCAGAACGACCGGTTCTATGTCATCGGTCAGGTAGGCTACCGTGCCCTGTTCCGCAAGGATCCCCGTCTGGTGGAGGATTTCCATTACGGTGCCACGGCTCCCACCCTGCAGCGCGCCCGTGATATCACGTGGATGCCATCGATGATTTCAAGTCCGGCAAACTGGACGAGATCTACATCGTCTACACCAAGATCCAGAACGCGCTGACCAGCGAGCCGGTCATGGAACGCCTGCTGCCGCTGGACCGTGCCCACCTCACGCCTGCTCCCAAGGGTCTGGGCGACCCCCGCGGCGAGGTGGAGATGTTCCCGGATGCCTGGACGGTGTTCGAGCAGACGGCCCCCATCTATATGCACGGCATGATCTTTGGTGCCATGACCGAGAGCTTCTGCGCCGAGCAGAGCGCCCGCATGACCGCCATGGATTCCGCCACCAAGAGCGCGAACGACATGATCCGCGATCTGCAGCTGGAGTACAACCGTACCCGTCAGGGCTCCATCACCCAGGAGATCACCGAGATCATCGGTGGTGCAGCTGCTGTGCAGAAGCGGGATTAAAGAAAAGAACGAACTTATAATATAAGAGGCAATCGTTATGTTACAGGGAACTATTATCCGCGTAGCGGTCCTGTTGTGGACGTGCAGTTCGCAGCAGGCAAGCTGCCTGCCCTGCAGGAGGCGCTGACGGTGACCGCTGAGGGCACCGAACGCACCATGGAAGTGACGCAGCACGTCAACGAAACGACGGTGCGCTGCATCATGCTTTCCGCAAGCGAAGGTCTCGGCAAGGGCATGACCGTGCAGGCGACCGGCCACGGCCTGACCGCACCGGTGGGCGAAGCACCCTGGGCCGTATGTTCGACCCGCTGGGCAGACCCATCGACGGCAAAGGCCCGGTGGATGATGTGCCGCACTGGCCCATCCACCGCAAGGCCCCCAGCTTTGCGGAGCAGAAGCCTGCTACCGAGATCCTGGAGACCGGCATCAAGGTCATCGACCTGCTGGCCCCCTATGCAAAGGGCGGCAAGATCGGTCTGTTCGGCGGTGCAGGCGTCGGCAAGACCGTGCTGATCCAGGAACTGATCCATAACGTGGCCACCGAGCACGGCGGCTACTCCATCTTCACCGGCGTCGGCGAGCGCTCCCGCGAGGGCTGCGACCTTTGGGGCGAGATGAACGAGTCCGGTGTTCTGAATAAGACCGCACTGGTCTTTGGTCAGATGAACGAGCCCCCAGGAGCACGTATGCGTGTTGCCGAGACCGGCCTGACCATGGCAGAGTACTTCCGTGAGGAGACCCACAAGGACGTGCTGCTGTTCATTGATAACATCTTCCGTTTCGTGCAGGCAGGCTCCGAGGTGTCCGCTCTGATGGGCCGTATGCCTTCTGCTGTGGCTACCAGCCACTCTGGCCAACGAGCTGGGCGCTCTGCAGGAGCGCATCACCTCCACCAAG
>ENA-OQCN01000645-OQCN01000645.1-human-gut-metagenome-genome-assembly--contig:-NODE-645-length-18469-cov-2.490023_pt1 | contig 18469 bp, 22 predicted proteins | sample MGYA00242497_ERZ504576 | MGnify/ENA primary metagenome ERZ504576 (study PRJEB26092, sample SAMD00036296) | human gut metagenome | host: Homo sapiens | study: EMG produced TPA metagenomics assembly of... | reverse complement strand
AAAAAAGTTCAGCAAAATTGCTGAACTTTTCATTTTACTCTTCTACGATTTCACTTAAACGATCAATACCCACTTGAATACGGCGCAATGTTTCCTCTTTACCTAAGATAAACGCAATTTCAATCGCTCCACCTGGAGTAAATTGTTTACCACTAACAGCTGTACGAACTGGCCACAATACTTGTCCATTCTTCATTTCCAATTCTTTTGGAAGAGCCAATAAACAATCATGTAAAGCTTCCATACTATCCCATTGATCAAATGCTTCTAAAGCAACTTTGCTGGCTTTTAAAGCTTTTAAGGCAATCTCAGGATTTGTCTTCATCTTCTTATGACGATACATCTCTAAATCATAATCCACTAATGTATCAAAGAAATCAACACTCTCTTCGATTTGATTCAAGATATCAATACGAGGTTGAATGATTTTTGCGATTTCCTTTAAGTTATAAGGTCCATGAACCGCTTTTTCTAAGTATGGACGAACTGTTTCATAATAAGTATCTTCATCCATATTTCTTAAATAAACACCATTCATCCAAGTCAATTTATCAATATCGAAAATCGCTGGAGATTTAGAAATACGATGAATATTAAACACTTTGATCAATTCATCTAAAGTATAGATTTCCTGTTCAGTTTCAGGAGCCCAACCAAGTAAAGCAATATAGTTCATGATCGCATCTGGCAAATATCCTTTCGCAACTAAATCTTGGAAAGAAGCATCCCCATTACGTTTTGATAATTTGTGGTGCTCATCCTTCATTACAGGAGGTACATGCACATATGTAGGACGATCCCATCCATATGCATCATAAATCAAGTTGTATTTAGGTGTACTTGATAAATATTCATTTCCACGAACAACATGAGAAATCTGCATTTGGTGATCATCAATAATATTCGCAAAGTTATAAGTTGGATATCCATCTGATTTAATTAAGATTTGTTCATCTAGAACATCTCCATCCACTTCAATACGACCATATACTTCATCATCAAAATATGTTTCACCCACATTTTTGATTGTTTGACGAATGACATAAGGTTCACCCGCATCTAATTTAGCCTGTACTTCCTCAGCACTCAAGTGCTTACAAGGATCATTGAACTTAAAAGAAATACCTAAGCTTTCAGCTTCTTTTCTTTGAGCCTCAATCTCCTCTTCACTACAGAAACAATAGTGAGCTCCACCTAATTTGATCAATTCTTCCGCATACCCTTTATACATAGGTAAACGTTCACTTTGAACATAAGGACCAAAGTCACCACCAATATCTGGTCCTTCATCCCAATTCAAACCACACTCTTTTAAAGTTTTATAAATAACATCTACAGCACCTTCTACTTTACGCTCTTGGTCTGTATCCTCAATACGCAATAAGAAGTCGCCACCTTCGTGTTTGGCAATTAAAAATTCAAATAAAGCCGTACGCAAATTTCCAATGTGCATATAGCCAGTTGGACTCGGCGCAAAACGAGTTCTTGTTTTATTCATAGTCTATATCATCCTTTCGCTCCTATTATAATAATACGAAACTAAAATTCTTTCAATACACCTAGAATCAAGTCTAGCTTTTCTTTTCGCGACAATTGTTTGATCCTATACTCCAATTTCATTGCCGAAGATTTAGAATCACACTCTTTACTATATACCAACCTGCAAGGTCTTCTTGCCCGCGTATATTTTGCACCCCTACCCAAATTATGCATCTTCAAACGATGTTTTACATTTGTTGTATACCCCGTATAATACGTATTATCCTTGCATTCTAATATATAAACATAAGCCTTTGTATCCATATGCCTATATTAACACAAAAGTAAGACAAATAAATGCCTTACTTCTTAGTTTTTTATTGATTAAATGTAAAAGAATCACAAGTGCAACTAATCCTAAAGTCACATAGATATTTCCATGATATTCAATCCCTGTTGGAACATGAATCTTTCTATTTTCAAACTCAAATACATTCGAATCCAATTTCTTTGAATCCACATACAATGAACCATCAACCACTTTTACACAAAGCACTCGATCCGATTTATCATATCCCTTTGGAGCCTTTGTCTCCTTTAAATACATTTCTTGATTGCGCATTAAAATCGAAATTGTACCACTTCCCTTATACGAAGCAATCTTTTCTTTACAATCCTTGTCTTTGTAGCTTGTAAATTCAATCTCGTCTAAAATTTCCTGTTTTGTCTCCTGATCTACCTTTTTTAGAATCAACTTTTCAAACGGACTATGCTTCGGATAAACAACCACACTATAAACAAGTTCATCTTCTTGCCATTGCGGAACACTAACTAACATTGGACGCATATTTTCATATCCACTAAGATCTACAGGATCTATAAAATACAAGCCTTGCTCAATATCTTCTACTTTGGCAATCCCTTTAGAATCTGTTTTAACATGTAAACCCTCCACATCTTTCTTTTGGATCTCATCACACAAATTTTCAATTTGTTCAGCATTGAATTCCACATTAAAATCCACATCTAAATCTTGAAATGCATCATTCAACACAAAATATCCATCTTTAAGTTTTGCGACTTGCACAAGCTTAAAATCCACATTTTCCTTCGATAAATCATCGATCGAATCTTGTAGTTCAATTGTGATTGAAGCAAGACTATTCGCATGGATTGGCATAATACTACATAAAAACATCATGATAAATAGAACTATTTTTTTCATCTTCTCACCACCTTAAATACAATCAAGAATACAACTGGAATTATTAGAAACAAAAATTCCCGCATCGAATACGATTTTCTTGGCTGATTCTTCTTTTTAGGAAATATACGTTTTGCCTTCACAACCAACCTTTTCGTATTGATACCATATGGCGTACATGTAACTAAACTTAAAAGATCTTGATCCTCTTCAATTGCCATATCCAAAATATCTTCTGGTTCTACCACAAAACTATCCACAACTTCATAAACCAAAGTTTTCTTACAAACATGAATATAGATCTGATCCTTTTTCTTTAATTCATCTAAACGCGTAAAAAGCTTCGCACTTGGCAAACCACGATGCCCCGTCAATATACAATGACTATTTTTACCTCCTACAGGTAAACTTGAGAATTCAAAATGCCCAATGCCACGATTTAATACTTCATCACTCGTACCATGATAAATGGCAAGATCAACATCAATGACCGGAATCTGGATGGTGGCCATGATTTGTGTGGAAGTAAAATTCAAAACCGTGTCATAATTTTCTCTTTCTTGATTCAAAAATAATTGTTGATTGTATAGTTCAGCATTTAAATACGCATCCTCTACAAGCTTTTCTTGCGTTGTATCCTCTTCAAGATAAAAACTTGAAATTACATTTTCCATGCGGCTTTGAAATACCAAATTTAAAAGGATTGGCAATACACAAAGTAAAAAGCCAAGAAAGAATAATACATTATTCTTCCCTTTTCTTTTTACATACATAAACCATAATGCCTGCACCCGTAACTACACACAAAATTGTCCCAATAGATCCTGTGACAGGAAGTTTTGTACCTGTTTTATTAATGACTTTTAAACCAATGATCGCATCCGACTGACTTACATTCAATGGTGTATTAAAACTTGAAGTCTCTAATTTCAACAAGCCATCTCCATTTGAACGATAGTTATTTCGATTCTCAACAAACTTAGGCGAAATCGTAAGCTCAATTGGCTTTTGCAACAATTGATATCCAGCCGGCGCTTTTGTTTCTTTTAAATAATACGTACCCTGATCTAAACCATAGATTTCAAATTCACCATTCGCATTTGAGACAATATCTTCACTTTGACCATCCGTAACGACATAGCCACTATCCGTTTTCTTCATTTTCACTTGATCACGCATAGCCGCATCACGATACATTTTAAAAGTAGCTCCTTTTAACTTTACATTCTTCTCATTACTCTTTAACCCATTCAATTGATATGTATAGCACACAACACAATCCCAAGGCGATTGTCCCTTCGATTCATTTTGTGGATCATTTGAGAAATTTACACGAACCTTATTTTCAAATCCTCTTTTAGAAATTTTAGGTGCCGCATTCTCATTCAAATAAGCCGTGTACGATAAAACTATAGAATCTCCTTTATTGATGTTAGGAATTTGTTTTAAATCTGTAAACGTAATTTTAAAGCCACGATCCGTTGCAGTATATGTATACTTATTTTGAACAACGAATTGATCTTTGATTTTTAACCTCACACTATCCGCTCTTAAAGATAAACATGGATCCATTTCATCCTCAAACTCAAAGAAATATGTTTTATATCCACTCATATCTGGCACTTTCGATACATATTTAAATGGAATATCTTGATTGATTTCAAAATCACCCATATCATTCCAACCAATCGAATTGTCATCTTCATATACCTTTTTTTCAACACTTGGATAATCCGACTTGATCTGCATGACGACTTTTGGACTTGCCGTATTCACCATCGTCAATGAACTTGCACCATGTGTATTGATGACATTGGTAACTTCATCAATCAAATAAAATCCATATGCTAATTTATCAATCACAATATTCCCATTGACATCTGTACTTTCTACATGAATGATATACGAATCTAAGTTCATAATTGCATTTTGAACTTGCTCGATAAACTGACGATACTCACTTTGATTGTTTGAATTATTTAATGAGCGCATATAATCAAGCACATCTTGATCATCTACACTCCGATTCAATTTAGTACTTACAATTTGTTTGATTTTATAAGCATATACAGGATTTAATGTATAACTAGTAGAGGCATTATCACTTGAATTTTCTGCATCAAACAACTTATACATACGAAAAGTTTTTCCATTCATCGGCTGCTTATCATGAGCCTGAATGACAATACTTGCACTTCCCTCTTCAAGCATACAAATACCATTTGTGACTTCCACTCTTTTATCTTGTGCATATACAGGTGTTGTCACTAAAGACAACATCAACAATCCAGTATAAATCAAATTTCTTTTTTTCATTCCTTCTCCTTCAATTTCTTAGCCATCAAAACATACCCATCACACTCATAAATAAAACTTTTGCACTACCCGTATGCGGAAGCTTCACCATTCTCTGATTGATAAATTCCATATTTACCGTTCCATTTTCATATAAACCATTTACTTTTTCTTGGTTGATATATACATCAAATTGGTTATTTACGGGCACAAAATCTGTGTTTAAACAATACACTTGTTTATTCATTCGATAACCCGCAGGAGCCTTTACTTCCTTTACATAATAGGTTTCCTTATTCTTTAAACCATCAAATACCACAACACCATCTTGCGTTATCTTTTCTTCTACACACTCTAGACATTTCTCATCTTTAAATAAGCCAAATACGGCACCATTTAAAAGTTCATTTCGATCATTCTTCTTTTGAATCTTTAATGAGAAAGGTCTCACTTTATTTTCCACTTTAATTACAGAATTAACGCCTGTAATACTTCCATTTTCTAGAACCTCAAATTCAATTGGACTTGCATCCAACACATACCCATCGATTGTTTTAAATTCTTGTAGCGTATGTTTACCACTTGAAAGAGCCACAAATTCAATTTCACCCTTTTCATTTGTGGTATCTTGCCCAATATAAGATGATCCATTCACAAAATGCTTAAAGGTCACATTCGACAACGGAATATCTGTACCTTCTTGCACCTTTACTAGTTTTAAGTAATTCGCTTTGTCCACTGCATTAAAATATTTAAAACTATTAAAATGTGTCGACATTACATTCTTTTCTTCAAGCTTTTGAACAAAGATTGTTGGATCTAATAAATAGCCTTTAGGAGGCACAACCTCTTGTACTGTGATCGTTCCTAGTGGTAAACAAACCATTCCATCCACATCTTTATAGAAGGCATCTCCACTAATTTTATGTGCATCATCCATTAAGATCTTTCCATCGGCATCTGTTTTCATTAGCCACGTACGCAATGGAGATTTAGCACTTGATTCCTGATCATAAAACTTGAATTCATATTGCGCATCTTTTAAAGGTTTAGATTGATCATCCTTATCCTTTTGACTAACATCAAATTCACAAGATTTGTATAAGGAATATCCGATACAGCCACTTCTACAACTTGATTGCTCTTTACGTCCACAGGATACACCGCATCATTTTTGGCATATCCCTTTGGTGCACTGATTTCACGAACATAATATTTCGCAACACTTAAATTCGAAATGACATTGGAATTTCCTTTTTCATCAAGAAGAAATTCACCCATCTTCTTAGTGCAACTAGAATCACTGTATAAACCATACTTGCATCTTTTAATGTATACATTACATTGTTTGTGCTTACATCACTTAATCGACTACTCTTTTTAATTTGAACACTTCCCTTAGGACTATTTACACCATATGCCAATTTTTGAATACTCGTCATGACACCTTGCCAGTTATAAGCTTGTCCTGCAACATCGACAAAATACACATCATAACCACTTGGTTCCGCTTTTGAAGTGACTTCATTCCATAAGGCACTGACCACATTATTCCAGTGATATCCATTTGAAAGTGCCTTACTGATACAAGTTGATGAATAGGCATTCGAAACCAATTCATCCGTTAAAACAATGGCAGCACTTTCACCATAACGACTCGTCAATATATCACCTGGCCCGTTATAGCCATAATATAAACATTTTTTCAAATTCGCATTACTTACTAAATAAGGATCGGATGTAACACTTCCACTCGATGGGCTGGCATTCAATCCTTGTGCACAAAAGGCATAGTGTGAATTCGATAATTGATATAGACAATTGGCAAGATAATGTCCATTACGCTCTGTATAGCGATGATGAAAAACATTTGTGACACTTTGAGATCTAGCCATCATAAAACTAGAACTTGATTCGAATCCAGCACTATATCGATCGAGTATCATCAATCCATTTTGCATCAAATATGCATCGGCATACTCATCATAGAAATACTCTTCTAAAATATAGTTTTCATCACAATAGTCGACTAACCCATAGGTTTCTGCCTTTTCTTTTCGCAACTGAATAAATTCAGGCGTATTTACATTTTGCTTACTATATTCATCCATCATCTCCATTTCTTTTTCACTCAAACGATATGTTGTTGATTCATTGGCATGCACCATTGTCAAAGAAAGAAACAACACCATAAGAATACTCATACATATATAAATCTTCTTTTTCATTTTTTCACCCCCTTGTTTATATACTCTTTTCTTCTCACCTATAATTGTGACAAGCCAATGTGAAAAGAACGTGAATTTCCATCAATTTCAAACGATTGAACCTATCTGATCTAAAACGCAAAAAAACAAGTGCTTTACATGAAAAAACACTTGTAAAAAATAACCAATAGTGTATTATAAATAGCACATTGGGGTATAGCCAAGCGGTAAGGCATCAGACTCTGAATCTGACATTTCCTTGGTTCGAATCCAAGTACCCCAGCCATGCCTAGTACAGAGAAGAGATTCTCTGTTTTTTTTTTGCATTTCCGACACTATACCGACATTACCGCCAGTATTTTGTCGGTATAATACTAAAAAAAAGAGAGCCTAGGCTCTCTCTATGTGTGAATTAACGATTGAAGAAGAAATTAGGAATTTGTTCATCATTCGAGTTGTTTTCAACACTAGTTACAACACCTGAATTTACAGGAGCTTGAACTTTTGGTTCTGTAAATAATGCATCATTCGCAACTTGTTTGATGACTGGTTCAGTACGTCTTTTACGTTGTTTTTCTTTTGGTTCTTCAAATCCTGTCGCAATAACAGTAACGATAATCGCATCACCTAATTGTTCATTGATTGCGATACCGAAGATGCAGTCAACATCTCCACCAGCCGCATCTTGGATTACTGATACAGCATTTTGAGCATCAAATAAGCTAACTTTGTCACCACCCGTGATATTTACGATAGCTGATTTAGCACCAGAAATTTGTGCTTCCAATAATGGAGATTGGATTGCCTTTTCAGCAGCAGAAATTGCTTTGTCTTCTCCTTCTGCCATACCAATACCGATCAATGCACGTCCTTGGTTTTGCATAACGCTACGAACATCCGCAAAGTCTAAGTTAACCAATGCAGGAACCGCAATCAAATCAGAGATTGTTTGAACACCTTGACGTAATACATTATCTGCAGCTTGGAATGCTTCTTCGATTGGTTTACGTCCAATCACATCTAATAAGTTGTCATTTGATACAATGATCAATGAGTCAACATATTTTTTCAATTCTTCAATACCATCTTTGGCATTGTTTGCACGACGACGACCTTCAAAAGTGAATGGACGAGTCACAACCGCAACTGTTAAAGCACCTTCTTCTTTAGAAATCTTTGCGATCAATGGAGCAGCACCAGTACCTGTTCCACCACCCATACCAGCAGTGATAAATACCATGTCGCTTCCTTTTACTGATTCGCGAATTTCAGCTTCACTTTCTTCAGCTGCTTTACGTCCATATTCTGGATTACCACCAGCACCTAGACCTTTTGTAGTTTCTTTTCCTAAAACGATTTTATTATCGCAAGGAGAATTTTTCATTACTTGTACATCTGTGTTGCAGATATAGAAATCAACACCTTTAACACCATCAGCAACCATGCGGTTAACGGCATTGGATCCACCACCACCAACACCAAATACTTTAATATTTGCTACTTGATTAAATTCAGTCATATAATATTTTCCTCTCTTTTTATTCTTCTTCCGCTAAAATAGCATTCTTTAATTTCTTTGTAAATCCACCTTCAACACTTGATGCCTTTTGATTGATTGAATCAATACTTGCTTCCAATTCATTATTGTTAGCACTGATTCGATCATCATGGTGAATACGATTGATATCTTGCCAAGCATATGCCATACCTAAGCCACATACAAACGCACCATCTCTTGCACCAATCGCTTGTTCTTGATAGATCATTGCACTCGCATTGAAAGATTTATCTAAATCCTTCAATACAGGAATATTACTTCCTTGTCCTGTAATGACATATCTAGATTTTCCTTGGCGAACAATTGGTAAACATGCATCATTGACAGCTGCAATCCATTGACGAATACGAGGTAAACAAGCTTTCGCAAGTTCATTTGCCGTAATCTCAACACGCATATCTTCTCTTTGTTCAATATAAATGATCACATCACTATTTTCATCTTCTTGACCTGAGAAAATATTTTGCAACAATCTGTAACATACTTCATCACTCAACTTATATTTCTTTTGAATATCTTCAATAAACCATAAATATCCAAAATCCAATGTTGTACAAGTCATCAAACGACCTGTGCTAAACAAAGCTAAAGTAGAATGATTCTGTTCCAAATCAATTTGAATTGTAACTCTTTCTGTACTCTGTGCTAAAGCAGCTGTTTCCTGACCAATCGCAAATGAATCTAAACATAGATCTAAGATTTCAAGATTTGCCTGCTCAACACAACGAGCATATGAATAAATCGTTTCCTTATCCGCATATAATAAATCTACATCCATCATGAAATCTTCACATTCCTGATTCAATGGAAGCTTTTGACTTACTGTACCATTTACTTCATAAGTAACCTTATTCGCATTTACAAATTCTACATCTTCATTCAATCGTTTTTGAATCGCGTTTTTATATCCTTGCTGAATATGGAATAAACGAATGTTCTTCGTTCCATCTTCAATTTGTACACGTACCTTTTGTGAGCTACGCATTACATTTACACTAGGAACAGCCAATAATACACGTTCAATTCGGTATCCTAAAGCTGCCTGTGCATTCGTTATAGCTTGACGAATGGCTGTAACAATAGCACTTTCATCGACAATCTTTTGATTTTTATCTACACCTGAACAAGCAACTCTTTCTGTTCTTAAAACGTTGTAACGAGCTTCAAATATCTCTAAAACGATAAGACGAATCTCTTGATCAGCAATTTCGATAGCCGCATAAACTCTTTTCTTAATCATTCGACGTCTCCTTTTTACATACTACTTAACAATAATACCATAATTGAATTAAAAATAGAAGGCTAGTCTTTAAAATCAAATGAGAAAAAACAGGAGTATCCAAGCCTAGGATACCCCCTATATTGTTAATTTGCCTCCAACATTTTAAATGCTTTTTCCTTAAATCTTTTCTTACACAAATAATAATCCACCAATAAAATAATCAATGAAAAATCCACCTGTACAGGAAAGAACATTTTAAACAAAATACAAAGAAGTAAAGATAAACCATCCAAATAGATAAAGTCACGAACTAGATTATATCTTCTTAACGTACGATACTTTGTACGAACATTGATAAATGAGAATACGAATGCTAGACAACCAACAATCGCATCAATACTAAAATTAACCACATAACTCGAAAACAAGACAGCCTTTAAAAAGAACAAAGTCAAAGTCACACTCATCACAAGCATCATGTTACAAATCTTTAACTTTTCATCATCCCTGCAAACCATCTTTTCCGCATGTTTTTTTAAAAGAAGAACTCTTAGAAAATTGACGATACAAACGATCGATCTTCTTATCAAAATCATCCTCTTTTTTATTTTGGACAATTTCAATCATCAATTCCTTTTTCGCATCGATCAAATCCGACTTCTCTATTCTTTGAACAATTACTTCTCTAGACATACGATTCAGCTTCATCGATCTGCACATTTGTTTCATAGAATTCCTTCAATGCGATGATCGCATATTCCGTATCCTTAACACCAGCAGTTTCAAAACATGAGTGCATCGCAAGCTGAGCTAAACCAAAGTCAACCGCATGAATACTTACCTGCGTATTTGATAAGTTACCAAGTGTAGAACCTCCAACACTATCACTACGGTTCGCAAAACTTTGTAACTGGCACATTTACATTTGACAAACCCCTGTAAATAACGCACGACTAAATGCATCCGTTGTATATTTTTGGTTTGCACTTTCCTTAATGACAATACCACCATTCATTGTGACATAGTTAACGGCATCTGTCTTTTCAGGATGATTTGGATGAAGTGCATGTGCATTATCACAACTTACTAAGAAAGTTTTTGCGATAGCCTGATAATACTCTTCTTCACTCTTACCTAAACCATTATTGATACGGTGCAATACATCTTTTAAGAAAGTAGACATAGCCCCCTGTTTTGTATTTGAACCCACTTCTTCATTATCGAAGCAACAATATACATTGACACTCTTCTCATTTTCAGCCTCCATAAAAGCCTTCAAAGAAACGAATGCACATTGTAGGTCATCCAATTTAGGACTTGAAACAAATTCATTTTCCAATCCCCAAACTAAACCTTTTTGACGATTTACTAAGAATAAGTCTTTACCTAAAATATCTTCTGCCTTAACACCTAATTCATCCGCAACCATCTTGTCAAAAGCACCCTTTTTAAGTGCACCACAAGAGAACATTGGACATAAATCGATTTGACGATTATATTTATAACCATTATTCACTTCACGATTAAAGTGAATTGCTACATTTGGGATCATCAAAATATCTTTGTCGATATATAATAATTTAGATTCAATCTTCGAACCATTACGAACAAGCACACGACCTGCAACACTTAAAGGACGATCAAACCAAGTATTATCGATCATACCACCATAAGCCTCTACATCTAGACGCAAATATTCTTTTGGTCCTTCAAGTTCTGGCACATTCTTTACTTTATAAGTTGGAGAATCCGAGTGACTTGCACACATTTGGAAATGATAAGATTCTAGATCCTTGCCTACCTTAAACGCAATCAAACTTGAGTGGTTACGAATTGTATAATATTTTCCACCCTCTTTAACATCCCAAGCACAAGATTCAGGAAGATATGTAAATCCATCTTCTTCTAAATAAGTACGAATCGTTTTGATTGAATGAAACATACTTGGACTTGACTCAATAAATTGAATTAATTCATTTGAAATTTCTACTGTATTCATTATAAAAACATCTCCTCAACTATATATAATTATCCACAAATAAGAAGAAAAGGCAAAATTAATTTTTTGCCTCTTTTTTCTTGATTGCTGGTAAAATCAAACCTAAAGCTGTTAATACAACTGGAGTGATAATATTTAAGAATGTTGTATACATATCTCCTGCTTTATACATACCAAGTAAGCAGCAAGCAGCCGTTAATACAAAGCACCATGCACCAAATACAATCGCAACTGTATTATTCTTCACAAATTTATAGTCACGGTGGAAAATATCTGTTTTCTTACGCAACATAACATAAGCGAAGAATACCCATAAGTAACGCATTGGCATTGTTACTGAGTTTAACTGTGTCAACTGACGAAGTACTGTATCTGCATTTGGAACTAAAGCTTGAGCTAAAATGATTGCACCTGCAAGAATATCAACCATGATGATACCATTTGAATAAGCACCTGCATCATTTTTGTGTAGCAACTTAGTTGGAATATATTGACGAGCATCTTCGTTATCCAATAACATTCTCAATGGCGCATCAATACTAATGACTAATGTAGAGAATTGTCCAATACAGTTACAAGCTGCATACACAATCATCAACACATTACCCATACCATAGTATTCACCTAATCTTTGGAATGCCCAATAAGAACCATTCGCATTATATGAGTCAAAGTTCGCATCGATTACAGCTGGATCAAACATCATACCCATTGCGATTGTACCAAAAATAGCACAGATGATAACCATGATAGCCGCAAAAATCATACTCTTAGGAAATCCTCTTGAAGGATCTTCAACTTTATTTACATAAGGTGAAATCTTTTCACATCCACCAACCGCAAAGACTAAGATTGACAATGAACTGAAATATTTCCAGTCAAATGTTGGAATTAAGTTTTTGAAGCTGAAATCCATAGCTAAATATCCACCATTTGGATTGATTGCTGGTGCCGCAAACATCATTACGATATAAAGAATACTCATAACGAACATACTAGAACCAGCGATTGTTGCCATTTTCTTCAATGGATTTAAACCACGACTTGCTACATAACTGAATAGTAATAATACAGCCAATGTCGCAAACTGAACAGCTTTTGTGTTAAAAGATGCATAAGTTTCTGAGTTTTGGAAGATCATCCAGCTTAATGCTTTTAAACCACCAGAACCCTTTGAAGCAATGTACGTAATGTGACATGCCCAATAAGTCCAACCTGCATAGTATGCAGCCTTAGGACCTGTTGTTTCGTGAATCCAAGAACTTACACCTCCACCTGAATTTTTGAATGCTGAACCTAACTCACCTACCATTAAAGCATAAGGTACGAAGTAAAGCGCAAACATCAAAATCCAAGAAAAGATAACTTGAATTCCGTTGAAGTACATAAATCCGTTTAGTACGTTTCCAAATCCCCAAAGTGTAGAAAAGCACATAAACGCAAGTGTGTACCACTTCATTTTTTGTGAATCATTCATTTTACTCTCTCCTCTTTCACTGTATATAATTTTCATATATAAAAACGGTTTTGTCAACTCTCATTTATATGTCCCACCAAAAAAAGCGCCTATAATAGACGCTTATTCTAAAGTTACCTCAATCTTTGTATCCGTAGAAATCGTAGTACCCTCTTCGACATTTTGACTTGTTACTTTACCATAACCACTCGTTTTTATACCAATCCCCGTCAACTGCCAGAACACCGTAATATCCTTACGCGTCCAACCCGTCATATTTGGCATTGTGATCTTACTGCCATTTGTCAACACAAAGATGCGATCATTTGAATTGATTGTGATATTCGCATCCGGATATTGACCCACTACACTTGTGCCATCACCAATCACTTCAAAATGCACTTTTTTATCTTTCATCTTCTCATGTGCATAATCAATCGTATGATTCACTAAACTTGGCATCGAGTAGCTCTCCCACTTCTCATACGTATCTTCTGTCTGTGTTGTAGTGTTGAAGAAACACCATAAGTCTGCAACGTATCGCGCATGATCTTTTTAAATGGCTCTGCCGAATACGAAGTAATATTTGTGGAAACCAAGCCATAATACACCATGACCTTTGGATCATTTGCAGGAGCTGCTGCCATAACACTTGAAGTATGATAAGCCGGATCATATTTACCTAAGTTTTCATTATAGATCTGTGCCGTTCCCGTTTTCATCAACAGATCGATACCATCCATTTTAAAACGATGACCACTTGCTCCTTCATCCGTTACATGCGACATCAATTCCTGCACTTCTTTTGCGCTTTGAGATGATATTGGCGTAGCCACAGCCTTTTTCTTATACTTCTTTACAATCTGTCCTGTATCACTATCCACAATCGAATCAATGACATAAGGACGCATCATTGTTCCATCATTAAAAATGGAAGTATAAGCCTGACAAAGCTGCAAAACAGTAATTGAACTTGCCTGACCAAATCCAGTCGACAAATAATCGGTGGGAAGTCCCACATTCTTTACACCTAAAGACTGTGCTACATAAGGTGTATTTACCTTTTGAAAGAATCCAAACTTATCTAAATAATCACAATACTGGCTATAATTGACATAATTTGCCAACAACTCACAAATCCCCACATTACTTGAAAAAGCCAAGCCCTGATCAAATGTGATCGTACCAAAATCTTCATCTAAGGCATCAGCAATATATGGATATGGCGTTTCTGTGCCAATCGCAACACGAGAGATCTTTGCGGTATTAGGATCATAGTTATACCAAAATTGATAAGATTGAAAAGTTTGATTATATGGATACACATTTGTATCCATCGCAATCGCATATGTAAATGGCTTCATTACTGAACCTGGCTCATATGTACTTGTACTAATCGCATCTTGATAACTTGGAATTTCTTTATGTTCATTCTGATCAAATGTAGGATAGCTTGCCCAAGCCAAAACTTACCTGTTTCCACTTCCATCACAATACACCATGCTGATTTTGCATTTTCATTTTCCATCGTAGCCTGCAATTGACTTTCAACCGTCGACTGCAAACTTGAATCTAATGTTAAAACAACATCATTTCCATTTTTAGCTTGTTCAATCACTTTCGTCGTACCCGGAAGCTTAGAACCATCCACTGTCTGTTGATATTGTTCCGAACCATTTTTCCCCTTCAACAATTCATTTAACGATAATTCAAGTCCCATCTTCCCTTCAATAGATTGCGTATCTTCATCAAAAGCTGCAAATCCAACGAGATTGGATGAATAAGGAGTAGCAGGATAATAACGAGATACCGCATCAATAAAGCCAATACCATCAATCTTTAATTTTTTAATTTCCTTCATGGCACTCTTTTTGATACGCTTCGTACCCGCACCCAATTCTGTTTGCGATTTTCCCGCCTTTTTGCCGACTTCATAATTTTAATAAGCGTCTTCTCATCCACCTCATCACCTAATACACTCTTTAATTTTTTAGCTGTAGACTCAATATTCTTTACATAATTCGGATTTCCATTGGCATCTACAACTCCCGAATCTAAATAGGCAACGATTGTGTAGGCTTTGGTTTGTTGCGCAATGACAGTATGATTACGATCATAAATCGTTCCTCTTTTTGCCGTAACTGTCTTTTCTACAATACTAGATGCGATACGTTTATCCAATACATCTTTTTGCGACCATAAATGCCTATGTGTAACCATAGTGAAAAGAACATTAGCTACCACTAATGTTCCAATAAATGCCATCCGTAAAATCATTTTAAAGAGTTCGTTATTACTTTTTCGAACCGACATTATACATCACCACTCCATCTAGTCATTCATTACATATATATTATTTTCATTATCAGAGACTTCATTGTCAAGCATTCCTAACAATCTGCTTTTCCTGTAACGTATTGACTTCGTTTTGGAGCTCTTCTACAGTTTGTTCCTTTTGAGCAATCTCACTTGTCAATTCACTTTCTTGAACTGAAAGTGAAAGATTCATCGAACTTACATATGTTTTTGATGCGAAGTAGAAGACCCATGACAACACAAATAAAGTTAAAACAAGTGCACCTGTTAAATTAAACTTTCTTTGCATATGCATCATCCTTCTTCTCTATCCCTCTTAGTTTTGCGCTATGCGCCCTATTATTCATTTCTAATTCTTCACTACTTGCTAAAACCGGTTTTCGATTTACCAGCTGATATTCTAAATTTTCTGTCCCCACTTGTGGCAGCCTCTTATTGACCTTTTTGGCAACGGCCACCTCTTTAAAAATCTCTTTTACAATTCGATCCTCTAAAGAATGGAATGTAATAACCGCCATTCTTCCATGTGGATTCAACATCGTTAATCCATCATGCAATACAGTCTCTAATTGTTCTAATTCATGATTTACTTCAATACGAATTGCCTGAAACGTTTGTTTCGCTGGATGCCCCTTCTTTCTTAAAACAGCCGCTGGAAGCGCCGATTTAATCACATCCACCAATTCAAATGTCGTTTCGATTGGTGCAGTTTCTCTAACCTTACAAATCTTGTCAGCTATTTTTTGTGCAAAAGCTCTTCGCCATAACGCTTTAAAATACGAATCAAATCTTCTTTATCATACGTATTCACTACAACATAGGCATCTAATTCTTGCGATTGATCCATACGCATATCTAAGCGTGCATCCCAACGATAGCTAAATCCCCTTTGTGCATCATCGAATTGCGGGCTTGATACACCCAAATCCATAAATATACCATCCACAAAATTTACACCACGCTTAGCTAATTCGCTCTTTAAATTTTCAAAAGGAGAATGAATCAAAGTAAATTGATCTCCAATTGCCTTTAAACGCGGCATGCTTTCATCAATCGCATTTGATCACAATCAAACGCATATAAATGTCCACTTGTTAAACGTTTCAAGATTTCACTACTATGTCCCCCTCGACCTAGTGTGCAATCTACATAGATCCCATCTTCTTTTATTTGTAGCATGTCAATCGATTCATTCAATAATACACTAATATGTTCCATTCATTACTACCCCATAATTTCTGATAAGTGTTCGGCCGCTTCTTCAAAAGATGCACTCTGCTCTTCTTCTAAAGCTTCCCAGCGTTGTTTAGACCAAATTTCCAAATGGTTCGCAACACCTATAATCAAACATTCTTTTTCAAGAGAAGCCAAGGCGATTAAAGAGGATGGAATTAAAATTCGACCTGACTATCCATTTCACATTCTGCTGCTTTTGACAACATCATACGCTGATACATACGTGCGTCTTTATTTGTCGAAGGCAAAGTTGATAGCTTTTGATACACTTGCTGCCACTGCTCTACCGTATAGACATACAGGCATCCATCAAGTCCTCGGTTTACGACAACATGTTCACCTAGTTCCTCACGAAACTTTGCTGGCATAATCAATCGCCCCTTACGATCTATGTTATGCGCATATTCCCCCATGAACATGTGTCTTCACCCCCACTCTATGACACAATATGCTACTTTGTACCACTATAATACATCATTCTATCTAAAACGCCACAAGATTATCAAAAATTGTACTAATTTTTTTATTTCATAGTTAGTCAAATAATAACCTCATATTTAATCCTCATTTGTTGTTTGATTACGCTTACACGCCTATTTTTAGCGATTTTCTTTTGACAAACATATACACTCTGATATAATTCGAACGTACAAGGGAGAGATGATATGAGTTTTCTATATTTTATTTTGGGACTTTGTCCCATTTTGTGGCTAATATTTGCGCTAACCGTACTTGGATGGCCCACATATAAAGCTGCCTTTGGTTCTTTAATTATTTCTGCACTATTATCTATAGCGATTTGGCAACAAAGTTTTCTAAATACGATTAGTGCTTGTGGGGAAGGTTTCTTAATGGCCCTATGGCTATTATTGTTGTGATTATCGCAGCTGTATTTACATATAATTTGTCATTACGTACACGCGGCATGGAGATCATTAAACAAATGATTACCAGCGTTTCAAGTGATAAACGAATCTTAGTCTTATTAGTTGCATGGTGTTTTGGAGGATTTATGGAAGGTATGGCCGGTTTTGGAACTGCCATTGCCATTCCTGCAAGTATGCTTGTAGCTTTAGGTTTTGAACCTTTATTTTCATGCTTAGTCTGCTTGATTGCCAATGGTGTTCCAACTCCATTTGGATCTATTGGTATTCCAACCGTTACTTTGGCAAATTTAGTTGGACTTGAAAATGCACAACTTGCATTTACGCAAACACTTCAATTAGCTCCATTTATGTTGCTATGTCCATTCTTAATTGTCATGGCAACAGGAAAAGGTGTTAAGGCATTTAAAGGCGTTTAACAGTTGTAACTTTTGGTACATCGATCGATGTACAGCTACGTACGTCTGAGCATCGATCGATGTACAGCTACGTACGTCTGAGCATCGATCGATGTACACTACGTTACGTCTGAGCATCATCGATGTACAGCTCAGTCTGACATCGATCGATGTATAACGGTCCTCTAGTCATCATGTCCAAGCCTCTAGCTGCC
>ENA-OQCN01000644-OQCN01000644.1-human-gut-metagenome-genome-assembly--contig:-NODE-644-length-18476-cov-1.842880_pt1 | contig 18476 bp, 26 predicted proteins | sample MGYA00242497_ERZ504576 | MGnify/ENA primary metagenome ERZ504576 (study PRJEB26092, sample SAMD00036296) | human gut metagenome | host: Homo sapiens | study: EMG produced TPA metagenomics assembly of... | reverse complement strand
ACCAGCGCGGAAGACGGAAGAAGCCCACTGATCATTGCGTATCTGTTTTCCGGTGTGTTGATTTTGATTCTTGCCTGGTTCTGCTACCGGAATTTTCTGGTACGAATGCACCGGGTGGACCAGTTTATTACGGGTGTGATCAACCGGCCGGAACACAGAATGAAGGAAGAACGAATGGATGAAATCGGCTCTATTGTACATAACCTGAATCAGATGCTGGATGACAAGGAAACCATGAACCGGGAAGTACAGAAGTCTCAGCAACGTGTCTATGAAATGGAGCTTTCCAGAAAACAGCTACAGATCCAGGCTTACCAGAATCAGATCAATCCACACTTCCTCTATAATACATTTGATTGCATCCGCGGGATGGCATTATATAAAGGAGAAGAAGAGATTGCCCAGATCACCATGGCTCTTTCCAAGGTCTTTCGTTTTGCAGTGAAGGGAGACAATATTGTTACGGTGAAAGAAGAGATGGATTACATCCGGGAATATGCTACCATCATCGATTATCGATTTATGGGTAAGATCGAAGTGGATTATGATATCGACGAAGATCTGTATCAACACCACGTGATCAAGCTGATGCTGCAGCCAATCGTAGAAAATGCTGTGTTCCACGGACTGGAACAGAAGTAGACGGTGGAACAGTGGAGGTCAGTGTTCAAAAATGGGGCGATGACAGGATGCGGATCTGTGTTGAGGATGATGGATGCGGAATGTCAAAAGAACGGCTGGAAGAAATCCGCAGTAATCTGGATAAAAAGATGAACACCAGAGGCATCGGAATGTCTAATATTTATCAGAGATTATTGTTGTTTTACGGAGAAGATATCTATTTTGATATCGACAGCAAGGAAGGAAAAGGTACCAAAGTGACTATCATCATTCCGGAAGAAATCAGAGAGGAGAGATAAAAATGCACAGTGTATTTATTGCAGATGATGAGATCTGGATTATTCTGGGGCTGAAAAAATGATCGAGAATTCGGAACTGCCCTTTCAGGTAATTGGAAATGCTACCAATGGAGTATCGGCGCTGGATGCTATCGAAGAGAAAAAACCGGAACTGGTCTTTTCTGACATACGCATGCCGGGACTCAGTGGCCTGGAACTTCTGCAAAAACTGAATGAGAGAAAAATCGGAACGAAGGTGATCTTTGTCAGCGGATATTCAGAGTTCGAATATGCCAGAGAGGCAGTGCGGGGAGGTGCTCTTGATTATCTGGTGAAGCCCATCGAACAGGAAAAGCTGAACGAAGTGCTGAATCGGATCCTGCATGAAGAAATTCTGGGAGACGAGCCGGAGAATGAAATAAAACCGGTGGAAAACACCGGCCTGAAGCAGGTGATCCAGGAGATCAAAGAGAACTATACAAAGGATATCACACTGACGGAACTTGCGGATAAGTATCAGGTCAGTGCCAGTCATCTCAGTGGCCTGATCAAATCAGAGCTGGGACTTCCATTTTCTGAATACCTGGCATCCCGAAGGATCCAAAAGGCCAAGGAGCTTCTGGCAGATGAAACACTTTCCATCGATGCTATTGCGGAAATGGTAGGCTATAAGGATTATTTTTATTTTACAAAAGTGTTTAAAAAGACGGAAGGGATCTCCCCAAGTAAGTACAGGAAAAGTATACGTGGATAAAGGCAGTTGAAAAACGAGAAACAGAAATTACATAAAAATTCAAAGAATGATGAGGAGCCATAACCGGGAAAGGTATGGCTCCTTTTGATGTATCAAAATCAGTTCTCACTATACATAGGTGTGCACGAGGACGATATGTCCATGAAAAAGTCGCTAAAACACAAAAAAATCGCTAAAAATCGAAAATAATACCAAAATTACGAAATAAGTACATAGGATTTTCCGTTTGAATTTTTTATAATCCATTATAGATAAAAGGTGTGGCAGTCAGATGAAGGAGACGATGATTATGGGGAAGATGGAAAAAGATGAACGGGAAATGATCTGTGACGAGGGAATGACGATGCGCAAAGAACAGATGACAGGACAGACACCATGGAAATGCGTAGGCAATGTTCAGGCACTTCAGGTCTCTTCAGAGAGAAGAGATGAGATTGATGCAGCAGCTCCGGATTATTTCTGGATGGAACAGGATGACAGCGGAAAAGAGTCCGGCATCTCCAACTGGGGAATGAAAAAGGGAATGCGGTTTGAAAAGGGAAGAACTTATCGCTTTTCCTGCTATGCAAAAGGCGAGACCATGTACAGCAAAATTTATGTGGCATTGCGGGACAAAAATATGCAGATCCTGGACCGGGCAGAATTTTACCCATCTCAGGAATGGAAAAAAGAGGAATTTTTATTCCATCCATCTGAAACCGTGGAAGACGGCTGTCTGACACTGACAATCACAGAGCAGCCATGGGTTGCATTTAAAGGGGTTTCACTGCTTCCCGGATATTACATCAAAAATCAGGATGAGAGAGAGAAGCCGCCGTGCACTTAAGTAGAAAAGGAGAAAAAACTATGAGCAATATGAATATTTATCTGAATTCACAGCAGGACGCAATGGAGTTTGTATCACTGGTATCCGGTATCCCCTATGAGGCAGATCTGAAATACGGAAACTGTATGGTAGATGCAAAATCAATTCTTGGAGTACTGGGTATGGCAATCCGTAAAAAGGCTACGTTGACTATTTATGGTGAAGGACCACAGAATGATATCTGTGAGAAACTGCAGAAATATGCAATGGCATAAGAGAATATGGTAACAGGAATTCGTTATCCGGATATTCCGGAAATGAAAATAGAAAATGAAAGCGAAAAAGGAAGACAGAAATGAAAGCAATGATGAACAAAGCCCCCATGGGATGGAACAGCTATGATTATTACGACACTACTGTCAATGAGGCACAGGTAAGGGCAAATGCAGACTATCTTGCAAAAAACCTGAAAGCTTATGGATGGGAATATGTAGTAGTAGATATTGAATGGTATTCCAAAGATGCCGGAACCCAGCGAGATAAGCATCAGTATATTCCGTTTGGCGATATCGAGATGGATGCCTATGGAAGACTGCAGCCGGATCCGGAAAGATTTCCTTCTTCAGCAGGGGGAAAAGGGTTTGGACCGCTGGCTGAGTATGTGCACAGTCTTGGATTAAAATTCGGTATTCACATAATGAGAGGTATTCCAAGAGAAGCAGCACACAAACATCTGCCAATTCTTGGAACTACAGCAACTGCCAATGAAGTTGCCAATCCATCATCAGTATGCGGCTGGAATCCGGATATGTATGGGGTAAGAAAAAATGAGCCTGGCTCACAGGAATATTATGATTCCATTATCCGTATGTATGCAGACTGGGGTGTAGACTTCATCAAATGTGATGATATCTGTAACATTGATACAGAGCCTACTGATGCGTATTCTTCCGCTCATGAGATTGAGATGCTGGCAAAAGCAATTGAAAAATCCCAACGGGAAATCGTTCTTTCTCTTTCACCGGGACCGGCAAGAATCGAGCGGGCATGGCATTATGAAAAATATGCAAACATGTGGAGAATCACAGATGACTTCTGGGATGACTGGAAATTACTGGCACCGATGTTCTGGCGCTGTGAGCTGTGGCAGAATCATGTAGAAGAAGGTTCCTATCCGGATTGCGATATGCTTCCTCTGGGAAAGTAGGAAAAGGCTTCCGGGAAGAAAGAAGTACCAAATTCACAAAAGATGAACAGATGACCATGATGACCTTATGGTGTATCTTTGGCTCACCTCTGATGATCGGCGCCGAGCTGACACAGATGGATCCATGGACCCTGTCTCTGCTTACCAAAGAAGAGATTCTTAAAATGGTATCCAATGATTTTGTCGGTAAACAGCTGGAGCGAGATGAAGATCATGCAGTATGGAGCTGCTACAACAAAAAAACAGATGAAAAATATGTAGCATATTTTAACCTGAAAGAAGAAAAACAGACAATTACAGCAGACTGGAATCAGATTGCTCAGTTTACAGTAGAAAAAGACCAGAAAGTCAGAGAAATCTGGAGCGAAGAAAATACAACAGTAGAACAGGGTATCTTATCTGTAGATGTGGAAGCCCATGGCGTAAAACTGTATAGTTGCCAGTAGGCTGCAGTTATTGACATCGTTTCATCCTCTGTCTTATAATACAGACAGAAATCAGGACACCGGCAGAGGGAGACAGAGGATGGACAAAGATAAAATCGAGCATTTATTGAAAAAATATTCTTTCTGGGAACATTTATCCGAAAAGGAAAGGGAGATGCTTCAGGAACAGGTGAGGTGGAATACTTACGAAGAAGGTCAGCTTGTCACTGACACCGGAAGAGATTGCCTTGGGATCATTCTGGTATGTAAAGGAATCCTGAGAGCCAATCTGGTATCCGAAGACGGAAAAGAAGCCACGGTATGCCGGATCCACGCCGGAGAACTATGTGTGATATCTGCTTCCTGCCTGCTTCCGGCACTTCCCTTTGATATTCAGATTGATGCAGAGACAGTCAGTGAAGTATATCTTATACCAACCAGTGTGCTTCGGGAGATTACGGAAAAAAATCTGTATCTGGAGAATTTTATTTATAAAAGAATCAACGAGAATTTTTCGGATATTATAGCTGCCATAGAAAAAATCCTTTTCGCCAGTCTGGAGCAGCGTCTTGTCGGTTTTCTTCTGGATGAAGCAGCCGGTGAAGAAGACGGAAAAATATACATGACCCAGGAACAGATCGCAAAAGCGATCGGAAGCGCCAGAGAAGCAGTGGGAAGAACACTGAAAGTACTGGTCAAAGACGGATGTGTGAAACTTTTTCGAGGCGGTGTACAGGTAATTAACCGGAAAGAATTATACAAGAAAATTTAAAAAGAAAATATGCAAGATTTTGAGCAAAAAGCAACAAAAAATGGAAATTCAGGTATGATACAATATGTGCATACTTGAATTTTTTACTTTACAGGAGATTGCTTTCTTGTAAAGTAAAAACCGCTCCGCAGACATGGGGGCAACGAGGAAGAAATCATGCTTTCGCGAGATTTGCCGATTGCCGTGACAGGGAGCGTCAAAGAGTTTACAGATACAATGAAAGAGAGGAAATAATTATGGAATTAAGAACAGCAGTATCCCCAAAAGACGTAAAACATTATACAACTGAGAGACTTAGAGAAGAATTTCTGATTCCTCAGGTTTTTCATGAGGATGACATTTATCTGGTATACAGCCATATTGACCGGATCATTACAGGAAGTGCCATGCCGGTGGAAAAAGAACTGGTACTGACAGCAGGAGATGAGCTGCGTGCGGCTTATTTTCTTCAGAGAAGAGAAATGGGTGTGATCAACATTGGAGGACCTGGAATCATCTGCGTTGATGGAAAAGAATATCCGGTAGCATCCAGAAACGGAATGTATATTGGAATGGGTAAAAAGGATATTACATTCAAAAGTACAGATTCCAAAAATCCCGCAAAATTTTACCTGAATAGTGCACCGGCTCATGCCACATATCCAACCGTATTGATCTGCAGAGAAGCAGCTCCGATTCCGGCAGGACTGGAAGAAAGTGATATTGTAAATATTCTTGATTGTAACAAAGTTGAGCTTGGTTCCCTGGGAAGAATCCAACCACAGAACCATCTGCAAATACATTCTTCCGGGCCAGGTGGAAAGCTGCCAGCTGGAGATGGGAATGACCAGTCTGGAACCTGGCAGTGTATGGAATACCATGCCATGCCATACTCATGACAGAAGAATGGAAGTATATCTGTATTTTGATCTTCCGGAAGATGCATTTGTTATGCACTATATGGGTGAGCCAACAGAAACCAGACATCTGGTAATCCGTAACGAACAGGCTGTTATTTCACCAAGTTGGTCAATCCATGCAGGAAGCGGCAGCAGAAATTATACCTTTATCTGGGGGATGGTAGGAGAAAACCAGGATTTTGATGATATGGACGGTATTGACAATAGAGATTTGCTGTAAAAAGGAGAAAGTATGTTTCGATTAAAAGTTGTGAATCAACAGGGAGAAGAGATTATATCCGAAGAAGGAAAGGAAGAAGTGAATCTGGTATGTCGGCATGTATATGAACCGGGTGATCAGATTATTCTGGAAACAGAAGAAAAACAGGTATTTGTATGGTTCCAGCTGGATGATGCGCTGGGTGAATCTATGATCTATCTTACAGGAAATGCAGTGTTTACAGTTCCTTTTGAAGAAAAAAGAAATAATATTTCACCGAAAGCATTTTATGGGGACGTACATCTTTTAAAGGTCAGAAGAGCCCGGAAATTTGAGTATGAACAATATAGAAACCTGGCTTTCAGTGTAGTGGATCATCATGCCAATACCACATATTTTCCCCATGCGGTTGCCAATGTGGAGACTCGCGGAGAATCGGTTTTTGCGGCTCAAAATGCCATTGACGGAAATACATCCAGCAACAGTCACGGGGACTGGCCTTATGAATCCTGGGGATCAACCGACAGGATGATGCAACTTTACGAATCCTCTTCGGACGAAAAGTAAAAATTGACAGAGTAATTCTTTATCTGAGAACAGATTTCCCTCATGACAACTGGTGGGAATCTGCAAAATTAAGATTTTCTGACGGAAGTGTGGAAACTGTAAAACTGGAAAAGAGAGCCGGCGGACAGGAATTTTTATTAGAAGAAAAAACAGTGGAATGGGTACAGTTGGAACAGATGCAAAAAGCTGATGACCCATCTCCCTTCCCGGCTCTGACACAGATTAAAATCTATGGAAGAGAAGCAAGTATCTGAGATTGAATTGGGTATAAGGAGAGAAGGCAGATGCAGAAATTTTTTAACAGAAAAGGAACAGCAGTGGGCAAAGAGCACTTTTGAGAAGTTGGATCAGAAATTAAAAAAAGAATGTGAGAGAATAGGAAATAAAATCCCGTATATCCCGGAAAACGGACATTATGAACAGGATCTGGGAGAGAGTGATATTGCCTGGTGGACCAACGGATTCTGGGGCGGCCTGATGTGGCAGATGTATCATGCTACCGGTGATGAGGTCTACAAAGAAAAAGCAGAAAATGTGGAAAAACGACTGGATCAGTCACTGGAAGAATATGAAGGACTGTATCATGATGTGGGATTCATGTGGATGCACACAGCAGTGCAGATTATCGCCTTACAGGTTCACATCATTCTCTGGTAAGAGGACGCCATGCAGCCAATCTTTTAGCAGGAAGATTCAATATACTGGGAAATTTTATCCGGGCATGGAATGATGACAAGGCAGGATGGATGATCATCGATTGTCTCATGAATCTTTCTTACTGTACTGGGCAAGTGAGACTGATCAGGATCCGAGATTTACAGCCATCGCAAAACGTCATGCGGATAAAGCTATGGAAGTACTGTTTCGAAAAGACGGATCTGCCAACCATATCGGAATTCTGGATCCGGAAAACGGAGAGGTTCTGGAACTTCCCGGAGGACAGGGATATGGAGAAGGTTCTTCCTGGTCTCGTGGACAATCCTGGGCACTGTACGGATTTGCCATCAGCTATGCGCATACAAAAGAACAGAAATACCTGGACGCAGCAAAGCAGTCAGCCCATTATTTTATTGCAAATGCAGCATTGCACGATTATCTTCCACTTTGTGATTTCCGTGCACCGAAGAACCGGTTTATTACGACTCTACTGCAGGAGCATGTGCAGCCTGCGGTCTGTTGGAAATAGCAAAACATGTGCCGGAGTATGAGAAAGCATTGTATGAAAAAAGTGCACTCCGTATATTGACGGCTATGGAAGAACATTTTTGTGATTGGAATCCGGAGACCGATGGTGTGCTGACCATGGGTAAAGTGGCTTATCATGAAGAAGGAGAACGTCAGCATGTACCGATCGTTTACGGAGATTATTTCTTTGCAGAAGCAGTTTTGCGCCTGCTGGAAAAGATTTCTGGATCTGGTAGAAGGAGGAAATATGGTATTTGAGCCGAAAACACTGGATTATGAGTTGAGTCCGTACACAGGGTTGACCAGAGAAAGCTGGATGGAGGCCGGAAAGTATCTTCTTTCCGGAATCTTTCAGCATATCAGACATCTGGAAGATCCGGTGGTGATGCCAAGAAAAGAAACAGAAGTTACCTACCCTCATAGTGAGGACAATGAAAGAGAAAAAAGGGCAGAATACTTTGAAGGACTTGCCAGAAGCTTTTTTATCGCTGCACCTCTGATCCAGAACGAACCGGATGTGACAGTAAGTGGGTATAAACTGCGGGATTATTATAAGTATCATGTGTTAAAAATCTGTGCAAGAGATGGAATATATGCTGCCGGACATTACGATCAGATGCTGGCTCTGAACAAAAATAACCAGCCATTTTGCTGTTTCCAGCAGACGGTAGAGACATGCGCATTGGTCATCTGCCTCTGGATCTCAAAAAAAGAGATCTGGGATACTTATACAAAAGAAGAAAAAGATGAGATCGCAGATTTCCTTTCCGGATATGCCCATGGAAATACGGTTCCACAGAATTGGAGATTATTCAATATGCTGGATCTGGCATTTTTACATCAGGAAGGGTATCCGATAGACAAAGACATCATGCGGGATCATGCAATGTCAATCCTGAATTATTATGCAGGAGACGGATGGTATCGGGACGGACATAGTTTTGACTATTATTCCTGTTGGGCATTTAACGTGTATGCACCAATCTGGTGTCAGTGGTATGGATATCAGGAGGAACCGGAAATTGCAGCCAGATTCGAAGAACATTCCAATAAACTGATGGAAACCTATGGTGATTTCTTTGATCGGGACGGATTTACCAATATGTGGGGCAGAAGTAATATTTACCGAAATGCAGCCACCAGTGCCTTCGACGGTAATATGATGCTTGCACATTCCACAGCCAATCTGGGCCTTGCCAGAAGGATTTCATCCGGCTCTTTGTTACAGTTTTTAAAAAGAGAAGATTTCCTGTATGAAGGAATTCCTACTCTTGGATTTTATGGTCAGTTTACGCCACTGGTACAGGGATATTCCTGTGCAGAGTCTCCTTTGTGGCTTGGAAAAGCATTTCTTTGTCTGCACCTTCCCAAGGAGCATCCATTCTGGACGGCAATAGAAGAAAATGGTACATGGGAATACCTGAAGAAAGATCAGGTGAAAGAGACAACTCTGGATGGACCGGCTCTTTGCTTCACCAATCATGAGGCAAATGGAGAAACCGTACTGCGCACCGGAAAAGTGGTAAAAAATCAGGATGACCGCCATGGAATGTGGAATTATTCAAAATTGACATACAATACAAAATACCCGTGGGAATCTTCTGAACAGGAGGATTTGGAGGCACAGCAGTATGTACTTCAGGATCTAACAGAGGATCGTTACGAGAGAGCCAATGTAACATTCTGGGCAGGAGAAAAAGAAGGAGTTTTATATCGAAGACAGTTTTTCCAGTATCGACTTTCCGAGGAATGTCACTGGATGCAGGCCGTAAATCTGGCAGATTTTCCGGTGCCATCCGGTATTTTCAGGGCAGATCAGCTGCGACTTCACAGAAGACCTGTACGTATGTCACTGGGTTCCTATGGATTCCCGGACAACAAAACAGAAGTGATCCGAAAAGAAGAAAATGGGGCAAAAGCCATAATATTAAAGGGACATGATGCCACAGGAAGAGAAAAGCAGATGGCTATGACTATCTATGACGGATGGGATAAACTGGAAGTAAGAAAAAGCCGGGGAACCAACCCGGATTCGGAAAATTCGCTGGTAATCTGTGCGTCCTTGATTCGAGAAAAACAGTATGGCTATGAGCCTATGTGATGATTTCTCAAGTGATCACCAAAGAAAATCTGGAGGATTTTACCGACGCGGAACTGTTTCCGGTAGAAAAAATTCTTTACGCAGATAAAGAACAGTGTGGCGGATATGGACCAATAAGGATCCAGATGAAGAACGGAACAGAAAAAGTGGTGGAATACGAAGGGATAGAAGGAAATCTATCCCTGTAAGGAAAATTGGGAGTATTTTTTGGGGGAGATTCCAACCGCTTTCGTAAATGCTTTCAGAAAGTTGCTATAATCCTGAAAGCCGCATCGCTGGCAGGTATCACTGACGGAGTATCCTTCGGAAAGAAGGGACTTTGCCAGTGTGATCCTTCTTGCGGTAATATATTTATTGATAGTAGTTCCGGTGGATTCTTTGAAAATCCTGCAAAGATAAGATACACTGATAAAAAAGTTCTCCGCAAGTGCAGCTATCGTTAATTCCTCGGTCAGATGCTGATTGATATAGGAAAGAATCTCGTCAATCTGTCCATGACGAAAGGCTGGAGCTTCAGCTGTGACAGAAAGCACTGCCTGATCAGACTGAAAACGAAAATCCCGGCTGCACCGAAGCAAAAACAGATGATTCAGATATACCATCAGCTCTGTGAAATAAGCCTGATCCAACAGATCCTGCCCAAAGGGTGCGGATTCGGAAAAACGATGGATATAATATAAAAAGCGTTTTTGTTCTTCGGAAGAAAGAGAAAGCTGGTGACCAAAGCCGGTGCTTCGACAGGAGAAACAATAATCCAAATCTGTAAATACAGTGGAAAGCTGTTTTAGATAGTCCGGATGAATCGACAGGATGATTCGTTCGTGGGTTACATTGTCAATCTGAGAAAGATAATGACTTCGTATTGATTGATAAAAAAATATCTCCCGGTTTAAAATCATAAAACCGGTTGTCGATAAGAAACTGCTTTCCACCGGAGATGGAAAAATAGATCTCATAGCAGTCATGAATATGAATCTTCATAGGTTTTTCATCATTGTACAGATGAGCAACGGCAAAAGACCGGGTGGCCAGACAGGAGTCGATGGCCTCTTTACAGGAAGAGGAGAGTTTCATAATAAAATATCCTTTCATATCAGGTACGTTGCGAAGCGGATCAGGGATACCGCCTGGCTGTATAATGTAAGTATAAAACAGAAAAATAAAATATACAAGAAAACAAATAAATAATACGAAAAAAAGGCAAATATTATATATGAGGAGGAAAACAGCATGGATATGAAAAATTTATTTTCATTGGAAGGCAAGGTTGCTTTAGTAACGGGAGCAGCCTATGGAATCGGTTTTGCCATAGCAGAGGCTTATGCAAAAGCAGGAGCAAAGATCGCTTTTAACTGCAGAAGCACCGAACATATGGAAAAAGCAATGGCAGCCTACAGGGGAAAAGGTATCGATGCAAAAGGTTATATCTGCGATGTAACAGACGAAGCACAGGTAGAGAAGATGGTGGCAGATATCGAAAAGGAACTTGGAAGTGTGGATATTCTGGTAAATAATGCCGGTATCATCAAAAGAATTCCTATGACCGAGATGAAGCAGAAGAATTTCGCCAGGTAGTGGATATCGATCTGAATGCACCATTTATTGTATCTAAGGCAGTGCTCCCTGGAATGATGAAAAAGAAACATGGAAAAATCATTAATATTTGTTCCATGATAAGCGAATTGGGAAGAGAGACAGTATCTGCGTATGCAGCTGCCAAAGGCGGACTGAAGATGTTGACGAAGAACATTGCGTCGGAATATGGTGCTTATAATATCCAGTGTAACGGTATCGGACCCGGATATATCGCTACACCACAGACTGCTCCGTTAAGAGAAACCCAGCCGGACGGAAGCAGACATCCCTTTGATCAGTTTATTATAGCCAAAACCCCACAGGCCCGCTGGGGAACTCCGGAAGATCTGATGGGTCCGGCAATTTTCCTTGCTTCCGATGCATCAGACTTTGTGAATGGTCATATCCTTTATGTAGATGGAGGAATCCTGGCATATATCGGAAAACAGCCGTAACTGCAGAAAATCCCCCGGTATCGGACGACATTCCGTTTACCGGGGGATTTTTCTGTAGTTATCTGTTTATTTCTCCAGCAGTTTCAGAATATTTTCCTTGCTGTCCACGCCGACGCTGGTAGCTGTCAGCTCGCCGTTTTTAAATACCAGAACAGTAGGAATGCTCATTACGCGGTACTTTCTTGCCAGATCCGGGTTCTCGTCTACGTTGACTTTGCCTACTTTGATCTTTCCTTCATTTTCCGAAGCAATCTCTTCGATCACCGGGGCAAGCATACGGCACGGCATGCACCAGGTAGCCCAGAAATCAACCAGCACCGGCACATCGGAGCCGAGCACTTCTGTTTCAAAATTGTCTGTTGTAAATGTATATTCCATAGTATGACCTCCTGTGTTTTTATGATAATAGGATACCACATCTGCCGGGAAAGATTCCGTGATTAAGTCACAAACACAAATCTGAAGAAAATATGACGGTATTTTCGTAAATTTTCTGTAAAATTTTAGAAATCAAACTGATTACAAAAGACAAAAGGCGTGGTATAATGAGCCCAAACGGGCAGACAGGGAAATGTCTGTGAAAAGACGGTTTATCGTGGGAAAACTGTAAGAAAGAATGAAGAGATGAGGTGTACTATGAAAGGAAGAATGCTGTTTATCTTCAATCCGCGATCCGGAAAAGGGCAGATCCGCAACAAACTGATGGACATCATCGATGTTTTGTCAAGGGCGGCTATGAAGTAGTGGTTCATCCGACCCAGGGGGCGAAAGATGCGGAAAAAATGGCAAAGACCATGGCTGAAGAGGTCGATCTGATCGTGTGCAGTGGCGGAGACGGAACTCTTGATGAAGTGGTTACCGGTCTGATGGAAATCGGTGCGAATGTACCACTCGGTTATATTCCGGCGGGAAGTACAAACGATTTTGCAAGCAGCCTCGAGATCCCGCGGGATATGGTGAAAGCGGCGCAGGATATCGTGGAGGGCCATCTGTTTTCCGTGGATGTGGGAAGCTTTAATGAAGATAATTTTATCTATGTGGCAGCTTTCGGTATGTTTACTGATGTTTCGTATGAAACAAGCCAGGATCTGAAAAATATTCTGGGACATCTTGCCTATGTGATGGAAGGCGCGAAGAGAATCTTTGATGTAAAGACCTACCATCTGTGTGTGGAAGCCAACGGAGAAGTCCATGAGGGTGATTATATCTATGGAATGATCACAAATTCCCATTCCATAGGAGGTTTTCGTAATCTGGTGGGAAACGATGTGGAGATGGATGACGGTCTGTTTGAAGTTACCCTGATCAAAAAACCGAAAAATCCGCTGGAATTAAACGAGATCATTGCCGCACTGATCAATGCGTACGATGACACGGAGATGATCGATGCATTTAAGGCGAACAGCCTGTATATCCACGGAGATGAAGCGATTTCCTGGACACTTGACGGTGAATTTGGCGGCGAGCATAAAGAGGTTAGAATAAAAAACAGAAAGCAGGCGCTTGATATTCTTATCAACTCTTGAATTTCAGAAGTTGATGGGTTATAATATACAAGAAATAAAAACGTGAACGTAGGAGGTTTGATTATGTTAGTATCAGCTACAGAAATGTTAAAAAAAGCAAAAGCAGGTCACTATGCAGTAGGACAGTTCAACATCAACAACCTTGAGTGGACAAAAGCTATTCTGCAGACTGCACAGGAATGCAACTCCCCGGTAATCCTTGGTGTATCCGAAGGTGCCGGAAAATATATGACAGGTTACAAAACTGTTGTAGGAATGGTTAACGGAATGCTGGAAGAGCTGAACATCACTGTTCCGGTTGCTCTGCATCTGGATCACGGCAGCTACGAAGGATGCCTGAAATGCGTAGAAGCAGGTTTCTCTTCTATCATGTTCGACGGTTCTCATTACCCAATCGAAGAGAACGTTGCAAAAACAAAAGAACTGGTTAAAATCGTAAAAGAGCACGGAATGTCTCTGGAAGCAGAAGTTGGTTCCATCGGTGGTGAAGAAGACGGCGTTATCGGTGCCGGCGAGTGTGCAGATCCGAAGGAATGCAAAATGATCGCAGATCTGGGTGTTGATTTCCTGGCAGCAGGTATCGGTAACATCCACGGAAAATATCCGGCAAACTGGAAAGGTCTGAGTTTCGAAACTCTGGCAGCAGTTCAGGAACTGACAGGAGAACTGCCTCTGGTACTGCACGGTGGTACAGGTATCCCGGCTGATCAGATCAAAAAAGCAATCGACCTGGGCGTATCCAAAATCAACGTAAATACAGAGTGCCAGCTGGCATTTGCTGATGCTACACGTAAATACATCGAAGCTGGAAAAGACCTGGAAGGTAAAGGCTTTGACCCAAGAAAACTTCTGGCTCCGGGAGCAGAAGCAATCAAAGCTACTGTAAAAGAAAAAATGGAACTGTTCGGTTCTGTAAACAAAGCTTGAGAAATCTAATCAAAATTGGTCGGTCAGACCAGCTTTGATATACATGGTAACAAGTAGGCAGTCTGCTTATCAAAAAAAGTGGACTGCTTTTTGAAGCTAGAGCGAGTCTGAAAAATCATTTCCGTAATCTGCAAGCCCCACTTTGCGGTATATTTTACCCTCATTCGGTTGCCGTAGCCCGCTACGCCGCCTCATTCGGATAAAATCTCCCACAAACTGGGACTCGCAGCTCACGAAAAGCCTTTTTCAGACACGCTCTAGCCCGGATGAACCTGAAGAGTTACTGTTTACTGGTAATATTCCGCGAGGCGTGTTGCTGGCACGGAATGAACCGTAATCCTGAATATGATGAATCCTGCAACTGCAAAATGTAAATTGTCAACAATACCATTATCTGGTATACTGAGCATATTAAATGAATATTTGGAGGAAAGATTAATGAGTATAAAAGAAGAAATCCATGCTTTGACAGACGAGATGCTGACGAATCTGGGAAGACTGGTTGCCATTGATTCTCAGCTTGGGACACCGGCAGAGGGAATGCCTTTTGGAGAAGGACCTGCAAAAGCACTGAAAGTAGGACTGAAAATCGCGGAAAAACTGGGATTTAAGACCGTGAATCTGGATAACTACTGCGGATATGCAGAGATGGGCGAGGGGGACGAGATCGTTGGTATCGCCGGTCATCTGGATATCGTGCCGGCAGGCGGTGACTGGACACATGATCCATTCACCCTGACACGTGACGGTGACTATGTGTACGGCCGCGGAACCACCGATGATAAAGGACCGATTCTTGAAGCTCTGTATGCGATGAAACTGCTGCGTGATTCCGGTGTGAAATTAAACAAACGTGTCCGCCTGATCATGGGATGTAACGAGGAAAACGGTTCCAAATGTATGGAACACTATAATGAGGTTGCAGAAGAATTGTCCTGCGGTTTTACACCGGATGCAAGCTATCCTTGTATTCACGGAGAAAAAGGCGGCGTGCATATGATGGCTTATTCCAAAAACACAAAGATCATCTCCATGAACGGAGGATTTGTGGTCAATGCGGTCTGCGACTCCTGTAATACCGTGATCCCTGCAGAAGCGGGACTGAAAGAAAGACTGGAAACAGCACTTTCCGAGACAAAACTGCAGGAATATAAAGTGACCGAAGAAAAGGGAACTCTGAACATCTATGCCAAAGGTGTTCCGGCACATGCAAGTACACCGACACTGGGTGTCAATGCAGCAGGGGTTACCTTCGAATGCCTGGAAAAAGCAGGATTTGAAGATGATTTTGTTACCTTCTATAATACCCATCTGGGAACTTCCTGCGATGGTGCAGGAATCGGACTGAAGTTTGCCGATGCTTACGGAGATCTTACTTTCTGTAATGGTATCGTAAAGACTGAGGACGGTGTAATCTCCTGTACGATCGATATCCGTGTTCCGGTTACTCTGAAAGAAGAGGAGCTTCGCAGCATGTGTGAAGGAAAACTGGAAGACGAAAATGGCCGTATTGAGATCCGGAGCGTAGGGGAATCCCTGTTCTTCCCGGCAGATTCACCGCTGGTGACTGCTTTATACAAAGCCTATGTCGATGTAACCGGAGATACCGAGAACAAACCGATGGTAATCGGCGGTGGAACATACGCAAAATCCCTGAAAAATATCATCGCCTTCGGTCCGGAGATGCCGGGCATCGATTATCGGATCCACAGCGCGGATGAGTATATTCTGGTGTCAGGCATGGAAGAGTCTGTGCTGATTTATATGGAAGCAATCAAAAATCTGCTGGCTATCTGATGAGAGTCGGAGAAAAACTACTGTCAACATCCGGGGTAGAAGTTGACGGTAGTTTTTCTTTTATGGTATTTGATTTCTGTGTGCAACGAGTCAAAGTCTGTGTTTATATGAGAGTTGATCAGTACCGGATAACCGGAGATAAATAAAGAGAGCATGCGCAGAAGGAGAAAAATATGGATGAGAGATTAAAACAACAGCTGGAATTTGTTCTGGAAATTGATAAAGAAAAGAATATTTTCCGCCAGACCCATCTGTCCGGTCAGGGCAGAAACGAAAACGATGCGGAACACGCATGGCATATGGCGATCATGGCGTATCTGCTGCGGGAATACTCCAACGAGCCGGTGGATATCGGACGGGTGATGCTGATGTGCCTGATACACGATATCGTGGAGATCGATGCCGGAGATACCTATGCATATGACGCAGACGGTCTGAAAACGCAGAAAGCCAGAGAAGATGCAGCAAAAGAGCGGATTTTTTCCCTGCTCCCGGAAGATCAGAAGCAGGAACTGGTTCGGATTTTCGATGAGTTCGAAGCATTTCAGACGCCGGAGGCGAAATTTGCCCGTGCCATGGATAACCTGCAGCCACTGCTATTAAACGACAGTAACGACGGCGGCGACTGGAAAGAACATGAGGTAAATGCTGAAAAAGTGTACGGAAGACAGAGAAAAACAAAACGCGGTTCAGAAAAACTTTTTGAAGTGACAGATCAGATTCTGAAAGAAAATATTGCAAAAGGGAATTTGCCGGAATAGTGGTAAATACAGAACACGGAATCTTTTGTCTGATAAAATTGGAGTAGACATAAAGAATATAATTTATCAAAATTGGCACCTTCCAGCCTGATTTTCCATAATGTAATATTATGAAACAGACCCAGGAGGTTAGGATGAAACAAGTAAAATTCATAACAGGGCTGATGGCTTTCGGGGTGGTCAGTCTGTTTGCCGGATGTGGGGAAAAGGAGAATGAAATGACAAAGGTTACCCTGAATGAGGTGGCACATTCGATCTTTTATGCCCCACAGTATGTCGCACTGGAAAATGGATATTTTACACAGGAAGGCCTCGACCTCGACCTGGTGACCGGGTACGGGGCGGATAAGACGATGGCAGCGGTCATTTCCGGGGAGGCGCAGATCGGATTTATGGGAGCGGAAGCATCCGTGTACGCGTATCTTGAAGGCGCCAACGACCCGGTGATAAACTTCGCACAGGAACCCAGCGTGCGGGAAACTTTCTGGTAGCAAGGGAAGAGATGGCGGATTTTCAGTGGAGTGACCTGAAAGGAAAAGAAGTGCTGGGAGGACGAAAAGGTGGTATGCCGGAGATGGTTTTTGAGTATATCCTGAAAGAGAACGGTCTGGATCCGGCAAAGGATCTTTCAATTGACCAGAGCATTGATTTTGGTTCTACTGCTGCAGCTTTCTCGGGTGGAAAAGGGGAGTTCACAGTGGAATTTGAACCGGCGGCTACGACACTTGAAAAGAACGGGGATGGCTTTGTGGTTGCTTCGCTTGGTGTCGATTCCGGTTATGTGCCCTATACTTCTTACAGCGCAAAGAACAGCTACGTCGAAAAACATCCGGAGATCATCCAGGCGTTTACCGACGGTCTGCAAAAAGGAGTGGACTATGTGAATTCCCACACGGCGGAGGAGATCGCGAAGGTGATTCAGCCACAGTTTAAGGAAAATGATCTGGATACGATAACAAGGATCGTGGAACGTTATCAGAGTCAGGATACCTGGAAAGAAAATCTGGTGTTCGAGAAAGAATCCTTTGAACTGTTACAGGATATTCTGGAGAGTGCCGGAGAACTGGAAAAGCGGGCAGATTATGAGAAACTGGTGACTACGATATATGCGAAAGAAGCAATGAAAAAATAGTGGAATTGAAAACAGATGTACCGGATAAACAGGTGACATAATATCAAAAAACTGTAAAAAGATCATATCCTCATAATAAAACGATAGGTGGATATGATCTTTTTGCGTCAGTTTTTCATCTCATACTGCATCATCTCATAATGAAGAATACATCCCTCATAAATCTCCATCGGCAGAAGCGCCCTCGCCACCAGCTTAAGTTCCTCCTCTGGTCTGTCAATCCTCTGCAGATGTGCATAGTCTCCATCGATCTGTTTTACTTCATAATCACATTCTAACATTGTTTTTCTCCTTGTTGTAAAGTGGATATTTTTAATTTACCTTATTTCCATTCTCGTCATAGTTCCAGTCATCAACCAGTCTGTCTCTTCCGAATCTCTGTTGTCAAAATCGTTGAACCAATCCGTTTCTTCTGTATTTTCCTCCGATGCAGCTTCTGTTGGGGAGATTTCAACTGTCGGAACAGGGGCTTCTGTTGGAGTTTCTATCG
>ENA-OQCN01000643-OQCN01000643.1-human-gut-metagenome-genome-assembly--contig:-NODE-643-length-18491-cov-2.990307_pt1 | contig 18491 bp, 20 predicted proteins | sample MGYA00242497_ERZ504576 | MGnify/ENA primary metagenome ERZ504576 (study PRJEB26092, sample SAMD00036296) | human gut metagenome | host: Homo sapiens | study: EMG produced TPA metagenomics assembly of... | reverse complement strand
ATTTTTTCTTATTCATTGCTCATTTGCTGCTGATTTTTTAATTGGCTGAATTCGTTCCGGCACCGCTACGCAGCCTCCCGGACATGCCATACCTTCAAGCAAGTATCCATTATATTTTCCAGCCTTTGCCATCTGCATCATCTTACGGCACTCGTCTAGTCCCTGTGCACAAACTACATTGACCTCGCGATCTGGATCAATCTGGTGAATTGCATTCACAACTGCATTTGCAACACCACCCGCAACAGCAAAGTTTCTTCCGTCTCCACTTGCATGATGAAGCGGATCTCCTGCCTTTATATCATCAAAGGAAATACCCTTCGCCTCAAACATACCCATAACTTCCTCAAAGGTCAGTACAAAATCAACATCGCTTCGCACACTTCTGCGGCTTGCCTCAAGTTTTTTAGCTGCACATGGTCCGATAAAAGCTACCTTACATCCAGGATCTGCCTTTTTAATCATACGGCCTGTAAATACCATTGGTGTCAGAGCCATGGAAATGCAGTTAGCATACTGCGGAAATTCAGTCTTTGCCATAACAGACCATGACGGACAGCATGATGTTCCCATAAATGGAATCTTCTCAGGCACTTCTTCAAGGAAATCCTTTGCTTCCTGAATCGTACAAAGATCGGCTCCTGCCGCAACCTCTACCACATCTGCAAAGCCTAACTCTTTCATCGCCTCACGGAAGCGCTCTGGTGTAAGCTTTGGTCCAAACTGACCGATAAATGCCGGAGCTACAGCTGCATATACTCTCGTTCCCGCCTTCATGGCTAAGATTGTCTGGAATATCTGACCTTTATCAGCAATTGCACCGAATGGGCAGTTTACAAGACACATACCACAAGATACACACTTGTCGTAATTAATATCTGCTCTGCCATACTCATCACTATGAATTGCGTGCATACCACATGCCTTTGCGCACGGGCGCTCCATCTTAACAATCGCACCATATGGGCATGCATCACGACAGCGTCCACAATTGATACATTTTTCCGGGTCAATCTTTGATTTTCCACCCTGCTTTACAACAATGGCTCCCTTCGGGCATACCTCTTCACACGGATGTGCAGTACATCCCTGACACATGTTCGTCACAACTGTCTTATTATCAAGACACTTATGACAGGCAAACTTGATGATGTTGATCAGCGGTGGCTCATAGTAACGCTCTGTGATTGCACTTTCATTTACACCATCAGCCACTGGTGCATGCTCAGCGAGTGTACGGTTTGGCAGTCCAATCGCAAGTCGAAGACGCTCTCCGACAATGGCTCTCTCTGTAAATACACTTTCTCGAAAGCTGGCCAACTCTCCCGGCACGATTTTATATGGAAGCTCCTCCAAACGGGAATAATCTCCGCCTTCGTAAGCAAGTCTTGCTACTTCGGTGAATATTTTTTCACGCATATCTGTTACATCGGTGTGAATTCCTCTGACGCTCATTTCATTCTCCTTCTTTTTGCTTCTTTCCTTACTTATCTGCTACGTTTTCAGTATACCCGATACACGTTCCAAATTCAAGAAAAAAATGCCTTGACACAAATCATGTGATCTTGTAAATATTTTCTTTTAGTGTTATACTTGTATTTATTCAAACGTAGCAGTATGAAAGTTCAATATTTTTCTAACTGCCGTAAAACTATTATACTATAATCTAAGAGAAAGGTTTGGGGTACCTTTATGGCAAAAACATTATCTAAACGTTACTCAGGCGTACTCGCCCACCCAACAAGCTTCCCTTCTCCATACGGAATCGGTGACTTCGGAAAGGGTGCTTATGACTTTATCAATTTCCTGACTGGTGCCGGACAGAGCCTCTGGCAGATTTTACCGTTAGGCCACACAGGATATGGAGATTCTCCTTATCAGGCATTCTCAGCATTTGCAGGACAGCCGCTTTTAATCAGCCCTGATGAATTGATCAAGGACGGTCTTCTTTATGGTGATGATTTACGCGATTATCCGCACTTTAATCCAGATCACATCTACTATGGCGATGTTATTCCAGCAAAGCTGCGCATCCTGCATCGTTCCTATGAGATCTTTAAGGAATCAGCTGATCTGTGTATGCTTAAGGAATTTGATGTGTTCTGTGAGCACGAAAAGGATTGGCTGGACGATTATGCACTTTTCATGGCAGGTAAGGACGCACACGGCGGTGCATGCTGGCTGGAGTGGGAAGATGATCTGCGTGACCCTGATGAGGAGATTAAAGCTGCATGGCGTGAGCGTCTGGCTGATTCCATCGAATACTACAAGTACATTCAGTTCATCTTCTTCCGTCAGTGGAACGCAATTCGCGATTATGCACATGTAAATGGCATCAAGATCGTCGGCGATATTCCGATCTTTGTTGCACTTGACAGTGCAGATGTGTGGGCAAACCGTGAACTGTTCCAGCTTGAAAAGGATGGCTATCCGACCGTTGTTGCCGGAGTTCCGCCGGATTATTTCTCTGCTACAGGACAGCTTTGGGGCAATCCGCTGTATGACTGGGATTACCACAAAAAGACACATTATGACTGGTGGATGCGTCGTATCAAGGGTCAGTTAAATATGGTTGACTACATCCGTGTCGATCATTTCCGCGGATTTGAGCAGTACTATGCAATTCCATATGGTGAAGAAACTGCTATGCACGGAAAATGGAAGAAGGGACCAAATGAGGATCTGTTCCTTCGTATGCAGGAAGTATTTGGCAAGGATCTTCCGATCTGGGCTGAAGATCTTGGCATCATCACTCCTCGCGTTGAGAAGTTAAGAGATGACTTTAACCTGCCTGGCATGAAGGTATTACAGTTTGCATTTGGTGATCCAAAAGACAATGACATTCTTCCGCATCGTTTCACCACTGAGAACTGCATTTGCTACACAGGAACACATGACAATGACACCACCATGGGCTGGTATCAGACTCTTAAGCCAGCTTTGCAGGATCGTGTTCGCCGCTACTTAAATACTGACGGAAATATCATTCATTATGATATGATTCGTGCGGCTATGGGTTCTATCGCACGCTACGCTATTTATCCTATTCAGGATCTTCTTGGTTTTGGCAGTGACTGTCGTATGAACACGCCATCTGTTGCCGGCGGCAACTGGGCATTCCGCTTCCGCAAGGATCACCTGACTCCTGAGTTAGCAGCAAATCTTCGCAAGATGACTGAGCTGTTTGGCAGATGCGAGCCGCTTGATCCAATCGAGGAGGAGGAAGGACCAGAAGGCTCCATTAAGCCTGGTGAGACTGCACCTGGACTTGCTCCAGAGGAATAAATTGAATTGAGGTTTCCATGATAAGACTTATACTAGTTTTGCTTATTGCCATTCTCTATCTGGTAATTGGATGCATACCTGCTTTCATCTTATGGTTAATTGGCAAAAAATCCTGATCTTAAGGATCGGATTTCCAGACGCATGATTCAGTGGATATTTGGTGTGCTTCTCTTTGTAAGCGGCACCAAAGTCAAGGCAGAGGGTCTTGAAAACATTCCAAAGGATCGCGCTGTGCTGTATGTAGGCAACCATAGAAGCTACTTTGATATCATCACATCCTATCGACTGCTTCCAGGTATTACTGGATATGTAGCTAAAAAAGAAATGGCAAATATTCCACTTCTTCGTCTGTGGATGCGCTATATTCATTGCCTGTTCTTAGACAGAAGCAACGTAAAGGAAGGTTTAAAAACAATACTTGCTGGTGTCGATGAGCTTAAAAACGGTCATTCTATGTGGATCTTCCCAGAAGGCACAAGAAACCGTGGTGAAGAAGGCAGTATGCTTGAATTTAAGGAAGGCAGCTTAAAGATGGCTGACAAGGCCGGATGTCCTGTTGTTCCTGTTGCAATCGCGCACTCAGCAGATGTTTTGGAAAATCACTTTCCATTCATCCGCCGTGCTGCGATCACAATTCGTTTTGGTGAGCCGATTGACTTAAAGAGCCTTCCTCGCGAACAAAAAAAGCAGGCTGGTGCTTACACACGCACGATCATTCAGGCAATGCTCGACGATATCTTGAAGGAAGACTGAGTTTTGTATCGGCACTTCAATGGATGACATTTTTGTAAATCCGCACGCAAGCGCTGTTTTTACAGATGCCATGTTTTCGCTGCTGCAAAGATGATAGACTTCTTTTAGCTGCCAATATTCAAAACAATATTTTAATAATCGACTGGCTGCTTTCGCGGCCAGTCCTTTTTTTCTCCATTTTGGCAATATCGCATAGCTAGATAATATCCGCTAGGGATACCACTTTCTTCATCTTTCTCTTTGTATTCGAGCCCTATCCGCCCTATCATATCATCATTTTCATCTGCTAATACCCACATAGACGGCTCTTCCGATGGATAAACATACTGGTGCAGGCTTTCAATCCAGTCTTCCCAGTCTTTACAAGTTTGCGCCTGTTTTTCTAGTGGATAAGGTAGGAAGCGCTTTACTTCATCGTCATTATAGAGTGTTTCAAATGCTTTCGCATCTTTTTTGTCTGCCTCTCGAATTAACCAAGTATGTATTTGTTCTTCAAAATTCTGGCCACCAATCACTAACTTTTGTTCACTTGCCACTGACCACTCTCCACAAACCAATACCCTTGGCAGATGATAATATCTGCAGTATGCAAGCTCTGCATATTCATCATCCACATCTTCCCAATCATCAGCTAAAAAAGAAATCCCGGACCAGGATTTATCCTGTCCGGGAGTACATATGCCGATGACAGGAATGCTTTTTTGAAGAGTGCGGGCCTCTTCTGGCGAATCGGTGAGAACCACTTCGCCTTTTTCTGTCATTTTTGTTTTTTTCATATTATGATACCAGAGTCAAAAGTCATGCGCATAGAACTTTTAACTTTCTTAAAATCAGCACTTCTCTGGCTCTGGATATTCCTCACCAAAAGTCTCAACAGTCACTTTCTTCATGCGCTGTGTCTCAAGTGGTCTGTCGTTGTAGTTTGTCGGTACTGCTGCGATTGCATTAACTACATCCATACCCTCTGTTACCTTACCAAATGCGGCGTATGCACCGTCTAAATGCGGCGCTGCCTCATGCATAATAAAGAACTGGCTGCCTGCACTATTTGGCATCATAGTTCTTGCCATGGAAAGTACACCCGGCTCATGCTTTAAATCATTCTGAAAACCATTCTGTGTAAACTCACCCTTAATGCTGTAGCCCGGGCCACCCATACCTGTGCCGTCCGGATCTCCTCCCTGCAGCATAAAACCGCTGATTACGCGGTGGAAGATTACGCCATCATAAAATCCCTTCTTTACCAGGCTGATAAAGTTGTTTACTGTGTTCGGGGCAACCTGTGGATACAGCTCTGCTTGATCACACTGCCATTTTCCATCTCAATAGTAACTACTGGATTCTGTGCCATTTTAATAACCAAACCTTTCTGTCTGCCTGCACGAACAAAACGCGCAGATTTTTGTGTTTAAGCTGAAAAAGACATAACAGCGAACTGTTATGTCTTTTGCTTTTAATCTCACTACCTAATACGATATTTCATTTATTAAAAAAGAATAGGTACATGGTATAATTGAAATTAATCGCGGCGGCTTGTTTCAATTACAGCTTTGTAACGTTAACAGCCTGCGGTCCCTTAGCTCCGTCGATTACATCGAACTCTACAGAAGCGCCCTCGTCCAGAGACTTGAAGCCTTCCATGTTCAGTCCGGAGTAGTGTACGAATACATCCTTACCAGACTCATCAGAAATAAAACCATAACCCTTCTGATTATTGAACCACTTAACTGTACCCTTCATGGTGATACCTCCAAAAAATAAATTGCAGCGTTGCAGCTTCTGCTATCGCGCCAACACGGTTAGCATAACACATTGACCAAACATTGTCAATGAAATCCTAAAAAAATAATGAAGTATAAACAGCTTATATTGACACTGTTTTTCATCTTTGATATAGTTAAATTTATACGCTTCTGTACTGAATATTGAAGCAATTAAGGAGGAATTATGAGTTTCTTATCTATCATCGCAGCGGCCTCTACTGCCGCTGAATCTGCTGCTGAAAGCATAGCCGAAACGGTTGCTGAAACTGCTGCTGAGGGTGGAGCCGTCACATCTATGGTGCCAGAGGATTTTGCCTTTGACTATTCCATGCGTGTGCCAGTTCTGTCAATCATTTTAATGGTGATCGCACTTGCTGTTATGATTGCTGTTCCAGTGTATCTGATCATCCGTATGAAAAACCGTTTCCGTTTTGATGTGTATGCATTGACTTTTGGACTTCTTGCTTACATGGTCGGCGTTGGCATCATTCCTACTGTCATTGAGCTTTTAGCTGCACAAATTACACCTGTTAAGGAGTTTTTATCATCCAACACAGTTGCGGCAGATGTTATGCACGTCACATTTTTAATCGTATTTAGTTTTTTGGCAATATTTGTATGCTCACGCTTCTCTATGCGCCACTCAATGCGAAAAAATATGAATCCTGAGGAAGCAAACTTACCAGAAAACAAAAATAATGCATTTGCAAGCTCTGTGCTTCTTGGCTTAGGTGTTGGACTTCTTCCAATCGTGACACAGGGTCTTTCCTATGTGATGAGCTATCTTTCCGCTGCCATCTCAATCAATCAGGGACAGCTTATTTCTAGTGTTTCCTCTATGCTGGCTGAGGGTATGGAGCCTTCTGAGATTCAAAATGGACTTAATTCTATGGCTGAATTTATCCAGACACCATCACTGGAATTTCTGTTTTTAGGAACTGATCTTGTATTCCAGCTGCTCACCTTCCTTGGCGTTGCTGTTTTAATTGGCATTTTCCTAAATCGCAAGGCAAAGACAAGTATGTTCAAGGCTGTCTGCGTTCAGCTAATTTTCGGAATCTTCTTTGCAGTACGTGCAACCGGAGTCATCGAAAGCGTTGCTGTCTGCGAGATTATCTACATTGTTATTGCTGCACTCTCCCTTGCTGCTGCATGGACAGAATTAAAAACCTATATGCCAGATGATCTTGAAAAATTCCTTGGCAAGCCAGATCCAACCAGAAAAAATGGCGGTCCAAAAAATCAGCCACCGCACAAGATGCCTAAAATTGTTATGCCAAAGGATTAATTAATCCATCAAAAAATGCTGTGTACATAAAAACGTACACAGCATTTTTATTATCGCTTAACTTCTTCAAATACAGTAACCTGATCTGGCACCTCTGACAGCTGCACTAAATAAAACAAAACAGCACTTAGCATCATACCGCACACAGCATCTACTACAGAATGCTGATCTATCACAACAGTGGAAATACAAATAAAGGTTCCTAGTACTAGCATAGTTGCTTTAAGCTTTCGATAATTCTTTAGCTTTTCCGAATGGAAAAGGACAAACAAAATGCCAATCGTGCTTGAAACATGGATACTAGGACAGACATTTGCCGGCGTATCGGCACTTCTTAATTGGTTAACAATCATGCAGCAAATATTCTTGTCTTCAAGCGGCTGTCGAAGAGAAAGACCATTTGGAAATAGATAATAAATCAGAAGGCAGATTGACATTCCGCCGTAAATAACTTTGCAGCATTTAATATAATCTTCCTTACTTTTTCTTAGAAAAAACAGCACCATCCCCGGCACAAATGCAAACCAGATAACATACGGAATAACAAACCATTCATTAAATGGAATCATATCATCTAACGCACAGTGAATCACATACCTTGGCTCGCAAAATTGCTCTAGCAAAGAGAAAATCGGAAAATAAATACACATATATCCGATGGATATCATCAACGGATATTTTTGAAAAAATACATAGGCGCGTTCATACAATTTTTTCATTCAGACACCTCACTCACATCCCTTTAATGTCTCTTTTGATTACAGCCATTCGTAGTCGCCGCCTGTGATTGCAAGGCTAAGCAGTCGATCCATTTTCTCCACATTTTCGCCCTCTACAATCTCCTGAAGCTCTGCCGTGTCTGTCAATTCTTCCATTGACTCGTCTGGTCCAATCTCCATATCAGCATCCTGCTCACAATACGGGCATGGGATTTTTTTCATTGTCTGCAGCGACAGAAAACGACTCCGACAACATTTGCACTCATAGAATCCGCACTTTGTGGTGCCATCCGGTACATAATACATAGTACTACCTCTTATCCATTCTTATGATTTTCCGTATGTTAAAATAAACTTGTCCATCTCTAACTTGGCCGCTTTACCTGCTGTAAATAGCCAGCCTTGTTATATCCAACAGCCTGCTATCAGATCTCATACGAAAGCACCTGTCATTATAAGTATTCTAACCGTAAATGTCAAGCTACTCGTCAATTAATTACCTTTTATTAGTATCCTTCAATGTTTAGGCTGTGGATATAATGGCACAATTCTTCTGCCATCTCCTCTGCCTCTGGAATACGAAGATGTCCCGGTGTTGCTTTTCCGTTTCGCTGGAATACGCAGTGGGAAATCTTCTTGTCAGCGATATCTAAAACAGCCTGACTTATAGACATATCCCAGCCGATATCATGCTGCAAAAGTGTTGTACAGCAGATAATCCATGCATCTGGATAAGTTTCTCTTAACTTTGCTAAAAACTGTCTATAATGTGTTCTCCAGTTCTTAGCCTTCTCACCTTCATAATCAGTTTTCATATAGTCATCTGGATGTGAATCATTCTGACCAATGGCTACTATTACAATATCTGGCGTATACTTTGAAAAATCCCAATCTTTCACAGTGCCGTAGTCAGGATTATAGCGCATCTTATTCCAAACTTGTTCCATACCAATATAGTCTGGCTCATGATACCAGCCTGTATTATCAAGAAGAGCTACACCGCCCTGAGCGATGTCGTGCAGCTGTGCATCAAGTTTTCGTGCTGCGATCCACGCATAGGAATACCAGCTGTTTGAATACTCTCCGTTATGTTCCGGATCTGATTTTGCGACATAGTCAACTGCCTCTGATACTTCTCCTGCGGAGACAGAATCACCGTACACTTCTATGCGCCGCGGCGGCAATGGCGATGCCTCAAGAAGCTCACATTCATCATCAGTGTTACAATTAATTTCAAAGCCAAGAATCGTCAGCTCATGGCAGGCATCCTGACGCTTAAAGATCGTCACCTCATGAATGTTATCTTGTGTTGTCTGCAGCGGGATTTCTATTGTCGCCTCACCTTCCTCTGGAAGCAGAAGCTTTGTCTGTGCATCACCTTCGCAACGCCAAGATAGTTATTCCAGTAATTATGCTTATTGCGCACATGAACAAATAATTGTGTGCCCTTAAATTTCATTCTTACAAATGTTCCCGGATATGTCCATACTATAGCAAAAGGATCGCTCAAGTCGATCCTTCCACTATATATGAGACTGCTGTTATTAGGCAGTATCTTCATATTTTATTTTCCTCACATCACACACTGCAGACTCAAAGCTTCATGGCAAGTCTGCATCAATCTTATTTTTATTATGCATTTCTAATTGCTTCCATCAGCTCATCAAGCTTCTTTGCAGAATCCTCAAGGCTAGTGCCCTTAATACCTGCATAGAACTTAATCTTTGGCTCTGTTCCAGACGGACGAACACAGAACCATGCATCATTCTCAAGCTCGAAGTAAAGTACATTTGACTTTGGCAATCCTGTCGGTGTAGTCTCGCCAGTTGCAAGATCGGTGATGACATCGTTCTTGTAATCACGCAGGCGCAGTACCTTATATGCACCAACCTGCTTTGGTGTGTTCTTGCGGTATGCGTCCATCATATCCTGCATCTTCTTTGCACCATCTGCACCCTTGAAGGTCATGGTGAACAGATCTTCCTTGTAGTAACCATACTTGTTGTAGATGTTTAACATCTGATCCCACAGTGTGATGCCCTGAGTCTTGTAGTAAGCAGCAGCCTCACAAAGTGCCATAACAGCAACAACAGCATCCTTATCTCTTGCATGTGTTCCAACAAGGCAGCCATAGCTCTCCTCGAAGCCAAATACATACTCGTTGCTTCCAGTCTGCTCAAAGAACTTGATCTGCTCTCCAATATACTTAAATCCAGTCAGGCACTCGATAAACTTCATGCCGTATTCCTTTGCTACAGCCTGAGCCATGTTAGAGGATACGATTGTTGTAACAAGTGCACCGTTATCCGGCAGAATGCCAAGTGCCTTCTTCTGTGACATCTCGTACTCACAGATTAACATTCCAGACATATTTCCTGTAAATACCTTGTACTCGCCAGTCTTTGTATCCTTTGCATATACACCAAGACGGTCTGCATCTGGATCGGTTGCCAGGACAAGATCTGCGTCAACCTTCTTTGCCAGATCAAGTGCAAGTGCAAATGCCTTCTTATCCTCTGGGTTTGGATAGGATACTGTTGGGAAATTGCCATCTGGCAGCTCCTGCTCTGGAACAACAGTTACCTGCTCGAAGCCAAGCTCCTTTAATACACGGCGAACCGGTACATTTCCCGTTCCATGAAGTGGTGTATAAACGATCTTTAAGGAAGATGCCATCTCCTTGATTGCCTCTGGATGAAGAACAAGCTTCTTTAATGCTTCCATGTACTTGTCATCGATCTCTTTTCCGATTACCTCATAGAGTCCTGCAGCCTTTGCTTCCTCTGTAGTCATCTTCTTGATCTCTGCATAATCCTTAATTGCATTTACTTCGCCAATGATCTGTGCATCCTTAGGAGCTGTAATCTGTGCGCCATCCTCCCAGTATACCTTGTATCCATTATATTCCGGCGGATTGTGGCTGGCTGTTACAACGATACCTGCTGTGCATCCAAGTGTACGAAGTGCAAAGGACAGCTCTGGTGTTGGACGCAGACTATCAAAAATATATGCCTTAATTCCATTTGCAGCTAATACACATGCAGCAGTATCCGCAAACTCAGGAGACATACGGCGAGAGTCAAATGCAATTGCAACGCCCTTTGCTGCAGCACCCTGCTTGTTGATAAAGTTTGCAAGACCCTGTGTAGCCTTTCCTACAGTGTAGAAGTTCATACGGTTTGTACCTGCACCGATTACACCGCGCAGACCACCTGTACCAAACTCCAGCTCTCTATAAAAACGATCAAAGATCTCATCCTCATTGCCCTCAAGTGACTTTAACTCTGACTTTGTGGCATCATCAAAGATTGGGGATGTACACCAGTACTCATAATTTTTCTTAACATTCTCGTCCATGTTTTTCTTGTCCTTTCTAGATTAACTTCTCGAATGCGCTGTGGCTCAGCACAGTCTTCGTCACAAGGTTACATGTCGTTCATGAAACAATCAGTGCTACCAGATAGAACGGCCGCACGATATCCTTTGCATCTGTTACTGTGATCTCAATCCTGTGAACCTTCTTTTCTGCATGATGCAGAAGTGGTTCTAAATAAAGGCAGTCACCCCAGTCCTCTGTGAAATTTCCATCCAAAATCACCGCATGTGCCTCATCGCCGTCAATTACTGCCTTGGCCTTTGGTACCGGCTGCTGTACCGATTTACGGTACTGAACAGCCAGACAGCTGCATTCGATCTCAAAACTAATTTTATCATTTGTATGCGCTGCTGTCCATCCATTTTTAAAAATATCAAGCATTCCTTTTTTCTCAATTGGATCAACCAAAAAGCCATCCAGAATAGCTTCGTTATCCTGAATCTGAATCAAGCGGCTATGCTCGTAAGCATTTTCTGTGAGTGGTGCTGGAAGCAATACTGATGCCTCTGTCTTTGTGCTTTTGCCTTCGATATTTTCGCCCGCAATCGTTTCTTCTTCCATCTCTGCCTTTATGGAATCAAGAAGCTTGCAGATTTCATCTGCAACGAGGCGGTGTCCCTTATCGTTTGGATGCAAATTATCAGGCGTGATATCAGCACGCACGATCTTACCGCTTTCCACATCAGGATAAACAGTGTCCTTAATGCTGACATGTGGGATACCATAGTGATCTGCAATACGGTTATGATAATTCTGAGCATTCTTTCCTGTATCGTAGAACACATTGTTTAACACAACTACTGCAGGATCAGACGGTGCCGCAAGCAGACGACGAAGCATTCCCTCGTAAGTCTCCTCAAAAAACTCATTTGCATCATCATTAACTGAAAAGTCAACCGTCACAATATCAGGACGATAGCATAGTACATCCTTCCATGCACGCGCACCGCCATAATGAGAAGTTGTGCCGCCAATTCCACCATTTACAAAGGAAAATGCCGCATTTGGAAATGATTTTTTCCACCACTCATAGACTAAATACGCATAGCATGTCTTTGGTGTTGACGATAGACTTCCCTGCGTGATAGAACCACCTAAAAAACCGATCACGAGAGATTCACCGTTTACAGCTCGCTTCATCAGATTTTTTAATCGTGTCATATTGTCCATATCCTAATTTTTTCCTTCTTTACTCTTCTTCTTTGCACTTATTGATGTATTCTAAGTTTTTTTCTGATCAAATCACATCGCTGCTGTACGCAAAGAACGCTTCTGCCTGGATCAGATGGAGTTGAGAATACATAATCTATAAGTTTATCTACTGTTGTAGATGCCACATGAAGTCTTGTATCACTTGCTGCATAATAAATATACACATTTCCATCTTTCTCAATCGCACCGTTTGTGAATACAACGTTTGATACATCGCCGACTCTCTCCCAATCTCTTGGTCCGATTAACATGCCAGATGGCTCTGCGATTACCTTAGATGGGTCATCAAGTGCAGTTGCAAATGCGTAAATAACATAACGAAGACCTGCTGCTGTATTTCTTACACCATGCGCGATATGAATCCATCCGCGGTCTGTCTTGATCGGAACAGCACCCGCACCATTCTTTGCCTCAGTGATTGTGTGATACTTTCTCTTGCTGGTGATGATCTCCTCATCAATAACAGCGTGCTCAATGTCCTCGCAAAGACCAAATCCGATTCCGCCGCCGCTTCCAGTATCAATGAAATCATCCATTGGACGGGTATAGAATGCATACTTGCCATGAATAAACTCTGGATGAAGCACAACATTTCTCTGCTGTGGAGAATGAAGTGTCTTTAAATTGTCCAGACGCTCCCAATGCTTTAAATCCTTTGTACGCACGATTCCTGCTGCTGCAACTGCTGCTGAAAGATCACTTGATTTTGTATCTTTGCTCTCAGAACAAAATACACCATAGATCCAGCCGTCTGCATGCTTTGTCAAACGCATATCATAAACATTTGTCTCTTCCGGACAGATATCATCAAGTAGCACCGGATAATCCCAAAAACGAAAACCGTCTACCGGTGAATCACTCTCTGCAATGCCAAAGAAGGACTTTCTGTCATTTCCCTCAACACGGGCAATCAAATAATATTTTCCATTTAACTCAATAGCACCAGAGTTAAATACGGCATTCACGCCAAGACGCTCCATAAAATACGGGTTAGTCTCTGGATTTACATCATATTTCCACTCAACCGGGATATGCTCTCTTGTCAAAACTGGATCAGTGTAACGATCATAAATACCATTATAAAAATCTGACTTCTGATTCTTCTTTGCAATCAGCTTCTCTACTTTTGCTTTTTCCACATAATACTGTTCATGAAGCTTCATTGTATTATCTCCTCCTGTCTTCTTAACTGCTATTAAAGCCTATTAATCATTTCGAAACACATACGTCCATTGTGATATGGGCATTTCCACGGCTCTACAATTGGCTTTTTGTCTGACGGCTGCTTGTTTTCATCAAGATCCCAGAACCATTCAGAACCTGGGCGTTATCAACCATGTACGTTTGAATATACTCCCAGATATCCTGCACAGCCTTAAAGTACTCTGTCTTTTCTGGATGCTTCTGATAATAATTCATAAAACCAAGAACAGATTCCGCCTGAACCCACCATACACGCGTTGTGTTATCTACACCTCTCTCACATTCGTTGATTACAGAATGATCTTTATAAGCAATTTTGTAAATCTGCTCTGCTAGTGTATCTGTAATCGGGGAGAGCTTTTCTGTCACAGCCGGATCATTCAAAATCTCCAGTCCTCTGTCAATCAGCCATGATGTCTCTATATCATGACCATATGAATACAGATCAATCAGTGTATTCCAGTTTTTGTCAAAGAACACTTCCTGACGCTTCTTATCTGGATTATATACCTTTTTCGCAAAAAATGTCTAATATCCAACGAAGATTTTCTCCTACCCTCTTATCCTTTGTCACACGATACAACTCCGTATAGCCTTCAAATACATGAAGCAGCGTATTCATTGTTTTTTCCGCCATGACGCCGTTTTCTGAGAGCTTTTCGTTACTTACTGGCTGGAAATTGCGGTCAAATGCTTCTAAATATCCCTTATCATCCTTGCAGTGTGCCTCAATCACATCATAAATGCTAAATGCAATATTGAGCGCCTCTGTATCACCTGATGCATCATAATAGGAAGAAAGTGCATAAATCGCAAACGCCTGATTATATGTATGCTTCATATCTTCCTCAGGCTTTCCATCAAATGTAACAGACCAATAAACACCGCCGTATGTCTTATCAAGACATGCCTCTTTTAAAAATTCATATGCATGCTTTGCATAAGAAAGAAGCTCTGGACGCTTTTGGTTCAAATACGCATTTGCAAAAAACCAAAGAATACGATTATTTAAAATACATCCCTTGACAGCCTTTTTGTCCACATTTAAATCTATATCCATGTAACCGTAAAATCCGCCGTACTCATCATCTTTAAGACTTTCCCAAAATGGCAGGATGACTTTATCAAGATGATCCTGTATCTGCTGTTTCATTTTATATGTTTCCTGCATGACACGCTGCCTCCTGTTTGCCTTTTATCTTCTTCCGATCTCAGTGTCAGACTCTGTTAAATGACTGTGTGTCTTAATATAATCTACAATCTCATCAACTGTTGTGAAGGCAAGTCCTACATAGCTGTCTGCACATCCATAGTAAACAGCAATCTTACCAGAAACACTGTCATGGATCGTTGCACATGGGAATGTTACATTCGGAACAAATCCTCTCTCCTCATACCACTCTTCTGGTGTCAAAAGGAAGTTCTCACAGCGATACTTTACGATAGACGGATTGTCAATATCTAGGATTGCGCCGCCAATGCTGTACACATAGCCATTGCATGTACCAGAAACACCATGATAGAATAACAACCATCCTTCAGATGTTTCAATCGGAGCTGCTCCTCCGCCAATCTTTACACTTTCCCACCATTCACTGCTGCGTCCCATAACATGACGATGCTTACCCCAGTAAACCATATCTGGACTCTCTGAAAGGAAGATATCACCGAATGGTGTATGTCCGCTGTCACTTGGTCTTGAGAGCATCATGAAGTTTCCATTAACCCTTCTTGGAAGAGAACAGCATTGCGGTTAAATGGAATAAATGGATTTTCAAGACGAACAAATGTCTTAAAATCAGTTGTCTTTGCCATTCCAATAGAAGCACCGTAGAAGTCCTGACACCAAATGATATAATATGTATCCTCAACCTTTACAAGACGAGGATCGTATGCATAGATCGGCATAAACGGATTTCCATCCTCATCTACAAATGGGATTTTATTTGAATCAAACTCCCAGTGAATTGCATCCTTGCTTCTGCCTAAATAAATATATGGGATACCGTTTGTCTGTTCGCCACGGAATACACCTATAAATCCATCCTCAAATGGCATTACCGCACTGTTGAATATTCTTGCAACGCCCTCGATTGGATTTCTTCCAATGATCGGATTTTCACTTATATCTCCAGATCGGAGCCCCTTTTAACCCTTCTGGCTTCTCCTGCCATGGTACGTTCTTTACTTCTGGACTAATCATTTTAACTTTGCTCATATTTCCCTCATTTCTGCGCACGTACAAAGCCGCGCACCTTATATATTTGTTTTTCGTTAAAGTTTTTAGGTAAAACTGCGGTCATTAACCCTTTACTGAACCTGCAGCAAGCCCACCGTAAATCTGCTTCTGACAAAGAATAAAGATAATCAATGCCGGAAGAAGTGTAATGATGACACCTGCACAGATGTAGTTATACTGATTTCCAAGAGGACCTGTAAACTTGTAAAGTGAAGTTGCAACTGTTACAAGACGTGACTTATCCTGCAGATATAAGTTTGCCATGTAATACTCATTATAAGTACCAACACCCTTTAAGATCATAACGGTGACAATTGCCGGCTTTAACAGCGGAAGTAAGATCTTAAAAAATACACCAAAATATGTACATCCATCCATGATAGCTGATTCATCCAGTGAATTTGGAAGATTCTCAAAGAACTGAATAAAGATTGTTACGGAAATAATATCAGTTCCGCAAAGAAGAATGATATAACCTGGGATTGAATTGATCAAATGCATGTTGTACATGATCTTGTAAACAGTAACCTGCATTGCAATACCAGGAAGAAGGCTGGCAAATAAGAACAGATTTTTAATTATGCCTCTGCCTGGGAAGGTGAAACGATTTAAGATGTAGGCAAGCATGGCACCAAACATGATTGAGAAGAACAATACAACAACAAGAATGATCAAGCTGTTTAGGAATGCCACTCCCATGTTTGCCTTTTGAAATGCTTCTGTAAAGTTTTTAAAATAAAATTTTTCAGGGAGCGTCATAACATTAGTTGACGCATATTCCTCCGGTGTCTTAAAGGCGGTGATCACACAGCTGGCAACCGGCAGCACGGCAATAAAACCTGCCAGAATCAGCGAAAAATATTTAATAAACATCCACAGATATTTCGCAATACGATTTTTTGCAGTCATGTCAATTCCTCCTTATTTGATACCCTGTTTTCTAAGCTGTTTTTGTATTTTACGATTTCTTCTCTCTTCTCTCGCCTCTTCATCAATCAGCTTCATTATTACCTGCTGGAAGATCGTTACAATAAAGATCAGACCCATCAATACAACTGCCATAGCTGCTGCCAGACCAATCTTGCCTTTCTCATGTGCTAAGCTGTTCATCATAACGAAATATGTTGCTGTTCCGAAGGTACCGCCTGTGATAACGTATGGCGGCTCGAATGCACTTAATGAACCTGAAATAGAAAGAATCATATTTAATACGATAACAGACTTAATACTTGGAAGCATGATATAGCGGAATTTAGGCCATGCATTTGCACCATCAATTGAAGCTGCCTCATAAAGACATGGATCAACAGACATCATTGCACCAAGAAAAAGTACCATATTTTGTCCCATGTAACGCCATACAGATGTTGCCGCAAGGGACGCATTGTTGATTCTTGTATCTTTTAACCAGTATGGAAGATTCTCTGGATTTAATCCGATACATGACAAAACAGTATCGAGTACGAAGCCTCTTGTGTAGAAAAATTTGAAAATAAATCCAATTGCGATACCACTAATCAGATATGGGAAGAAGATAAGTCCCTTAAATAAAGAGCTTCCTCTTACCTTGAAGCACAGAATTGTTGCAAAATACAATGCCATTGCCAGCTGAATAAATGATGCCACGATATAATATCCAGCTAGCTTTAATGAGTTAAAACAGTCATCTCTTGTAAATACATCAATATAATTTTTAAATCCCACATATGTATTGTTTTTGCTGTCGTAAGATTTCATCTTATATAAACTAAATTCAAACATTTTGGCAAACGGAACATATGAAAAAACAAGAAGCAACAGCACAGGCACAATCATAAATGATACAATTACCAGCCATTGCTGAACCTTTCTGCTTTTAAACCACTGTCCAAATGTTTTCTTTGTTTTCATACTTGTAGCGGAAGCAGCCATTGCATTTCCTCCTTCTTAAAAACGCACCCTTTTATCATATACGGCACACCTGAAAACTCAGATGTGCCGTTTGTGTAAGGTTTGCACCCTATTTTTTACTTTTTCTTTCTAAAACTAACTTTATTACTCAGCAGCTACGCCAGATCCGTATACATATGGTGCAGGAGTAATATCATACTCTTCCTGAGCATCTGTCCAAGCCTGATTCCACTCATCTGCGATCTCTTCCATAGTCTTGTCACCATTAAGCGCATGCTCAAGAACATCCTGTACATGTGTATTATCAGCATTCAAGGAAATTTCAGACTCAGTATTGATCTCACCAAACAGATCTTCCTCACCTTCTGGTGCCGGATTATCTACTACAAGCTCTACGCCATCAAATGCAGCAAGTACATCTGGGTACTCATTGCCTACACAGATCGGGATACCGCCCTGATCATATGAGAAGTTGGATTCTTCGGTCAGCCACTTTACATAGATCATGGAAGCTAACTGATTGTCATAATCAGAATGAACATTGATACCATAGCAATAGTCAGGACCTGCTGATGCATACTGCTTGCCGTCTACTGTGATCGGGAATGGCATATATCCGATATCATCTGCATTATCGCCTGCCTCCTGCATCTGAACAACTGCCCAGGAACCAAGAACCATGCAGCCGATCTCGCCATTGTTGATCATACCCTTGCAGCCTTCCCAGTCTGTTGTTGTCGGGTCATCCTCAACAAGCTCCTGT
>ENA-OQCN01000642-OQCN01000642.1-human-gut-metagenome-genome-assembly--contig:-NODE-642-length-18501-cov-1.618700_pt1 | contig 18501 bp, 22 predicted proteins | sample MGYA00242497_ERZ504576 | MGnify/ENA primary metagenome ERZ504576 (study PRJEB26092, sample SAMD00036296) | human gut metagenome | host: Homo sapiens | study: EMG produced TPA metagenomics assembly of... | reverse complement strand
TACACTATTTATAATAAGTCCGACAAAAAGATAGTTGCAGTTGCAGAGCTTAATAAAAACGGTAATATTGCTAAAATTTTATATTCGTATTCTAACAGTGAGTGGATAACCAAGAATTATTTTGAGCTTGATGCAGGCGATTATGTACTGAAAGAAACAAAAGCACCGAATAACGGTAAATATTATGCCATTGACGATGCAGAGTACTCTATCACCATTACATCTGATGATTGCAAGCAAGAAAAAACACTTGATGTGTTAAATGTAAGCGATACAGAAAGAGTAAGACTAAACCTAAAAAAAGAAAGTGCTAATCCTGATTTAACGGATAATAATTCTTGTTATGACTTAGACGGTGCACTGTTTGCCGTTTTTAGCAATCAAAAAAGTGCTTATGATTATATTGCCGACAATAGCAAGAAAAACAATATTGTAAGATACTTTATTACCGACAGTAAGGGCAATTGCAAGGCAATTTCTGCTGACGGTAATAGTTGGGACTACAGTACAAGCTCTGAGCTTTATAAATTTACTTACAGTAAGTCTTTATATGCTGTTGAAATCGAAGCACCTAATGGATTTAAGAAGTACAACAAAGCCGTTAATCTTACATTAACGAGCGAAACCTATGGTTGGCTATGCTGTATTGTCTGCAACAATAGTTGATGAGCCTATGAATGACCCTGTTATATATTTGCTTCGCAAGGATGAATTAACCGGTCAATACACCAATATGGAAAACGCAGAGTTTACTGTATCTTACTATAAAGGTTACTACTATTCTGAGAATGAGTTAAGTGATAAAAGACCCGAAAGGCAATGGGTATTAAAAACTGATAGTGATGGTTATTGCCGTTTAGCGAATATATATCGAGCTGATAGCGACTTTGGTGAACCATTTTACTTAACAAGTGACGAAAATCCTAACCCGGCTATACCTCTCGGAACAGTAACTATTCAGGAAACTAAAGCACCGCAAGGCTTTAAACTAAACTCTGAAGTGTTTATCAGACAAATTAAAATTGATGAGATTACAGGTTTTGTAATGACTTTCAATGAAATCGAAGTCCCCGAACCTCGTGATACAGGATTTGGTAACCTTAGCATTTACAAGACGGCAGATGACAGTAAGCGTTCTAACAATACAGCTAAAAATGTGTGGTTTAGAATAACCTCTGATGATGGCATTACAGACGAATATATTGCTACAACTGCAAAAGGTCTTGACGGTGTAGCTACACTTAACAATTTGCCTGTTTATAAGTTGAGCGGTGAATATGTTTATTACACAATAAGTGAGTTAGGCTACAAAAATTCTGACGGTACTTATTCTGTTCCTGACCGATATGTTGCTCCAACATCAAAAACTATTACCCTTAAGGAAGATGTAACACTTACATTTACATTTGCTAACAGACTTGCTACAGGTACTTTAAAACTTACTAAAACAGACAGTTCTAACACTCTTATAGACGGCTCAGGTTGGAAACTTTATAAAGCTGACGGCACAGCTGTTGAATGCAGCAAAAATAGTAACGGTAAATATTCGTATAAATCCACCGGTGCAAGTGGAACTGACTGCATAGCGACAAATGGCAGTTTGACCATTGACAAGCTTCCGGTCGGTGATTATTACTTAGTCGAAAGCATAACACCAACAGGATATATGCCGTATGGTAAAAAGTTAGAATTTAAAATTCTGCAAACGCAGAAACTCCGCTTTTAATTCAGTTTACTGTAAAAGATAACAAGACAATGTTGTCTGAAACAGGTGGAGTCGGCAGAGCACCGCTTTACTATATAGGCATAGCATTGGCACTTATATCAACATTTTTTATTACTAAAGCAAAAAACAGAAAGGAAAATCAGTATGAAATCAAAAAATAATGTATTTAAAATTTTTACTGCAATGGCAGTTGCTGTTTTGATGATTATGTCGGCAATTCCATTTGCATCAGCCGCAACTAATAACAATTTACTTGACACTGCTAAAAAAGTATCAATTACTACAAAATGTGCAAAGCCGGGATATACCTTTACTGTGTATAAAGTTGCTGAACTAAAAACAACCGAAAATCCATATCAGACAGGCTATACTTCCCTCGTTCCGTCAATTTCAGAAGATATATTGAGAGGTAAATCATCAGTTGTATTGGCAGCTCTTGACGGTATCGCAACAATGCCTTCAACTGCTTCTGTTGTAGGTACATTTACTACATCAGCAACTTCTGTTACAAAAACATTCTCAGGACTTGCTCAGGGAATGTACTATATCAAGGCAACAAACTATCCTGCCGGTGTAAAAAGTGTTACAAACAGCGTAATAGCACTTCCGTATTATAACAACGGTTGGGTATATACATATAAAGCTATTGACCTTGCAACTAAGGTTAATGACGGTGATGTAGTTACAGGCAAGACTATCACAAACAGCACAAAGGATAATGTTAATTTTACCGATGTAAGCCTTGGCGACACAGTGAATTTTGAAATCAAGTCATCAACAGCCGGTTCTTCTAAAATGAAGCTTAAATCATATACAGTATATGATGAGATGTCAGCAGGACTTACTCTTGATAAAGACAGCGTAAAGGTTGCACTTCTTAACGCACAAGGCGGTAAAATTGCTGACCTTACAACATCTGATTATACACTTAATGTCACTTCTGAAGTTGACGGTAAAGCTACTACATTTAATGTAGCAATTACAAATGCTTATCTTCAGAAAAATGACTTTTATGCAAGTAATGCTGCATATACTTCTGTCATCTACTCTGCAAAACTCAATAAGTATGCAGTTGTCGGTAAAGCAGGTAACCCTAATACCGAAACAAAACTTGTGTATGCTAACAAAAACGGTGTTGAGTCAGAAGTAACCGGTAATACAGTTTATGTTTACACTTTTGCAGTAACAACTAACAAGACAGATACAGCCGGCAAGGCTCTCGAAGGTGCAGAATTCAGCCTTTTTAAAACAGAAGAGGATGCAACTGCTCTTACAAAAGCCATTGCAAGCGGTGTTTCAGACAAGACAGGCAAGGTTACTTACTACAACACAAGTAAAGAAGAAATCAAGCTTGCAAGCGGTAAATATTATATTGTCGAAACAAAAGCTCCTACAGGCTACAACATCTACGGTAAGGTTATTCCTATTACAATTGAAGCAACTTATGGAGCTGCATTTACTGATGGTTCATATATTACTAATTGTCCGACGGACGGCACAGTTAGTATTGATGTTAAGGATACAATACTTTTTTTCCCACAGACAGGCGGTGCAGGTACTGCAATGTTCTATGTTATTGGTTCTGCACTTGCAATTAGTGGCATAGTTATTTTGGCTATTTGCCGTAAAGTTAAAGCATAAATAAAAGGAGATAAGTACATATGAAAAGAAGCAAATTATTTTGGTTATTGGAATCACATTTATGGTTTTATCTGTTTCAATGGTACTTTATCCTACTATATCAAATGCTATTAATAGCTTCTATTCAATCTCAACTATAAAAGATTATACAAAATATTCAGATACTATTTCGGCAACTGACCGGCTTTCGCTGTTATCAGTTGCGAAAAATATAACAAAACTTTGCGTGATACAGTAAGTACATTTTCATATTCAACAGATAGTCTTGTTGACAGTTATGATGATGCATTGAATTTTGAAGATGGACTTATAGGATATATCGAAATTAAAAAAATCAATGTAAAACTGCCTATATACCACGGTAGTGATCCTGATGTGCTTAAAAAAGGTGTTGCTCACATACCTAATAGTGCTTTGCCTACGGGTGGTATTGGCAACAATACTGTTTTATCAGCACACACAGGCTATCCAACGCAGGTCTTTTTTGATAATCTGACTGAGCTTACAGTTGGTGACACTATTAACATCTATGTGCTTGATAATACACTTACATACAAAATAACAGCAAAAACATTGTTGAACCTGACGATACATCTCTATTAAATGCAGATGATACAAAAGACTTGCTGAGCTTAATAACTTGTTATCCATATGGTGTAAACAGTCACAGGCTTATTGTAACCGCTGAAAGAGTTATAGTGTCGTCAACACAAGATGAAGCAATAGAAAGCACAAAATCAGAAAGCGAAAATAGTTTTGAAATTATAATATCTGCAATAATTGTATTTCCTACTGCAGCCATAATTGTAACTATTGCGAGAAAAAGGAGGAAAAAATATGCCCGATAAAGATAGAGCGGTTGCTATAACTATAGATAAGTCACTTATTCAAGAGGAAACCGAGGAAGAAATCAAGACAAGAGTTCCCGGCACATTTAGCGATAATATACGCTTCTTGTGGATAAAAAAAGATAACTGTGAGGAGATAAATAATGCTAAGACAATATTAACCTCACTCAATGAAAACAGTACTTATATGCTATATGACCGGTTCGGGAATATCGAAAATATATCCGGAAAGCAACTATATGAAGCTCACTACGATCCGGTATCCGAAAAAATATATCCGATAAAGATAGAGTTACACTTGTTCAAGATATGAACACTTTAGGTTATGAATTCGTGCAGGTTGAAGGTTATTCGGATGATTTCCTTATGTGGAAATCAAAAGGTGAAGTCGACACAAAAAATGCTTTTGGCTTTGATGGGTGGGAAGCTGTAAGAGAATTTGTCAATAATGTACATACTCTGATGAACAATTATACTGTTCAAGTATTACAAGACAGGATAAATAAAGATTACAGCGTAATTGACTATGGCTCATTTGATGATAGAGAAATTCAGACAGCAATTAAGAATTACTCGCAACAAAAAGCTAAAAAATAATGACATCACATATACCAAAGCCCAAACTGAATATGATAAATCAGAGCCGGATAACAGTATCAATATAGAAAATCCGATACTTGCATCCTTTTATGATAAGTACAATCAGAAAATTGCAAAATTTGAGGATAAAAATACAAATCTTAATGCCAAATACAACAAACTCAATCATAAGATTACTAAGGCAACAGAGTTTGTTGAGGTTATCTCGGCTCTTGAACAGGTTATTCCTAAACCTATTTTTACTGTATTAAATCTTATTTCTCAAGAGAAACAAGAAAAAATTGCGAATATGCAATCAAAACTATCTAAACACGAAAGCCGTATTGCTGATAACAATAAGAAAATTCATAAGTATGAAAGTAAGATTACTTTATGTAAAAAAATTAATACATTTCTCACTAATATGAAAACGCAAGACGGCAGAAAAGAAAACTTATCAACGGTGTTCAGGAATTCAGAAGTATTGACAATCCGTAGTGCTTCTGAAAAATTTGATGTAACTCAGGAAAAGCTCAATAAAGCTATGTCTGAATATGGTAGAACACATTTGCATCTGAAAAGCTAAAGCTTCAAAAGCAAATTAATAATCTTGCAAATAAGAAGGACAAGCTTCGTGACAAACTGATTGCTCTTGATGCACTCGTTGATAAATTCGATACAATTAATAAAATGTCTGAACAAAAAATCGAAAATGTTATTGAGCAGAGTTGTGACAATATTGTATCTGACCTTACCGGCAAAAAAGCTGTAAAAGCAGAAACTGTTGTAAATGCTTGCAGTAAAGCTATTGACTCCGCAAGCATAGCTAAAGAAAAAAGACAATTACCTAAAAAACGCAGAAATGTCTGTTGAAGATGATTATGACAGCATTGACGGAATCATAAACAACGGCAATAAACAGCAAGAATATGAAAAGCTGAAAAAGCCTGAACGCAAATCGCCACTGTCAAGGAGTCAACTCAAGAAAAATGCTGAAACAATTGCACATAATGAGCAACAGCAAAAAACTAACGATAAGACAAAAAACCACGGACAGGAAATATAAATACTGAGCCTTGTGCCGTAAATCGCACAAGGCTTTTGTTATAGAGGTAATAATATGATTGAATTATTTGGCAATTCTATTTGGAATAATAACACTCCAAACACCGATAAGAAAGTTATTATTGCAGATGAAAAAGAACTAAAGAAAATTGAGCAAAGCATAAATAATGCAGGATTCAATTACTGTGCTTACATACGAAAAGGCAATGCTTATATAGCTGTAAACAAAAACGATGTTGAAAACATACATAAACTTAATATTAAAATAAAGGCTGTAAGCAACTCAAATAATAAGCCTTATAAACCAAACAAAATAATTGGAAATACACCATTTAAAAACATCAATAATAAATACTATCAAAAATATAGTGCTGACATTGCTTACGCTGTTGCTTATAGGCTTGATGAACTGAATATACCCTTTTCAGGTAAGCTGTACGATGTATATAACTCTGTTACAATTACCATTGACAAGGCTTATGTTGAACAAATTCAAAGTATAGCAAAAGAGATAACTGAACAGAGAAGTTTAATTACTAACAGTAACGGCAAAATTACAAATGCAATCAAAGATGCGGTTAAAAAACTTAATTATTCTGAAGAACAGCTTAAGTCAATAAATAAAGCAGAAAATCTTTTATTAGACAGAATTGATGATGAAAATTTATTATCTGCTTTTGATGCAATGTTTGAAGGCACTAACAAATATAGTGCTGATGACATAGCTAAATTATCCGATGAGTTTGTAAAAATCTTTGAAAACTTACACGGATTAGAATGTGTATTTGCAAGCAGAAATGATTTTAATGGTCTGAAAAAAGAGTTTGACCAAAATATCTTGTTTGAAAAATATACTCAAGATAAAGGCTTTTCGTCAGAACAGGAAAAAGTAATTAAGAATATGATTGATAAAACATGGACTCTGTTCTTGATATTCTTGATTTTACTTTTTCGGTTTCTGAAATGGAAGATATGTACTTAGCATATCAGCAAGGTGATTATGACCGTCTTATTAATATAGTAGCAAGCGTTAAGGATACATCACGAATTGAAATTGAGGGTGAAATTGAAAGTGGTACATATATTACAACTATTCCCGATTATGACAGTCTTAACAGAGAGTTATTCTATCACAATCCTGATACAGAAAGGATAACGCATATATATTTTAATCCTGATTCTGTTTCAGGTGGTCAATTCGTAATATCTGATATTAACTACGACCAAATTGTAAGTGCTGTTGAAAAATACTCAAATGATCCCGAAGCCTTTTTTGATTATCTTGATTCTGTAAGTAATCAAACACTTGCTGATGTTGGTAGTGATTATTTTCGTGATACATACGAAGAATTTTATAGTAATGAACATATAGCCGAAGGCTTTTCTAAAGAAGTAATAGAACGGCTTACTAATATTGCTACAGTAAATGCAAGCTTGCGTAACAAAGCACAGGAAGTTGCAAAGCAAAATAATTTGCCTTTTTCCGATAAATTCAGTAAGGGTGCGGAAGATGATTTCGATACGGCAGTTTATGACGGAAGTATGTCAGCTGATGATTATGAAAAATTACAGCAAGCTGACATCGAACCAAAAGCCGACCGTCCGACAATCACTTGCGACTGGAGCGAACATTCTGCGTTTGAAGATGGCAAGACTTATTCGGTAGCGGATTTTGACAGAATAATGAAATCAGCTGATGACGAATGGGTTGAGCAAAGGCAGCTTGAAATTGAGGAATACGGCAGCGAAAATGCGGTTGCAGAAGCATACAGAAACGGTGAACTTGATGATGTTCATTTAGGATATGCGAAAACTAAATTTATAATCAATATGCCTAACGGAACTCAGTATACCGAGCGACAGGATATTGGGGACGGCATAGGTGGAGTTATCGATTTTTTGAAACAGTATCCACAGTATAGCGGTGTTGTGAAAGTGCTTGAAGCTGATATAGAATTTGACAAAAATGACGAAAAATCAGTAGGATTGGTTGAAACAAAAGAAATATACAATGCAACCGAAACGAAAGGCATTGATGTTGAAAATACTGAAACACAATACTTTGCAGAAATAAACAACCTCCAAAAAGGAGATGTAATCTATATTGATGAAACAGAATTTGCAGTTGAAACTATTGGAAACTTTGATATACAACTTCGTGACTTATCTTCTTCATTCCCTGTTTTCAGAGCTGAAAGTAAAGAAAATCTCAATAGACTTTTAGCGTCTAAGACTGCTTATTTTCCTGCCAAGACTCAAGATGAAAATGAAGTTACCCAAAACATAGAAACAGAACAGCCTACACTGTTTGATTTTGATAACGGCGATACTCTATTCTCTGATGCAGCACATACAACTGTAGAGAAAGGCAAAAATTATGTAGTGGAAGATAGAGAAACTGTTACAGGAGCAAAAACAAAATTTAAAAATAATATAACGGCCATCAGAATATTAAAAACTCTTGAAAGTGAAAATCGTAAAGCTACTGTTGCAGAGCAAAGGCAACTTTCCCTTTATACCGGTTGGGGTGGTCTTGCAAATGCTTTTGAGCCTGACAATGATAAATGGAAAAATGAGTATTTAGAACTAAAAAATCTGCTTACTGATGATGAATATACTGCTGCAAGGTCATCAGTACTTGATGCATTTTATACAGACAGCACAATAATTGACAGTATATACAAGGTTATTCAAAATGCAGGACTTGAAAGCGGAAATATTCTCGAGCCTGCTATGGGCATTGGCAATTTCTTTGGTCGCTTGCCTGCAGATTTAAGAGGTAAAGTAAATCTGTACGGTGTTGAACAAGACAGCTTGTCAGGAAGAATAGCTCAAAAGCTATATCCGCAAGCTAATATCACTATTGACGGATTTGAAAACACTCATTTCAATGACAACAGCTTCGATGTTGCAATCGGTAATATTCCATTTGGAGATTTTGGAGTAAATGATAAAAAGTATAACTCTCAAAACCTAAAAATTCACGATTATTTCTTTTTGAAATCACTTGATAAAGTGCGTGACGGTGGTATCATTGCTTTCGTAACCTCTAAAGGTACGCTTGATAAGAAGGACAGCTCATTTCGCAGAGAGTTAGCAAATAGAGCGGATTTAGTTGGAGCAATCAGATTACCAAATAATGCTTTTAAGTCTGCCGGTACAGAAGTTACATCAGATATTATATTCCTAAAAAAGCGTTCTGAACCGCCCATAGTAGAACCAACTTGGGTAAGCATAGGTCAGACAGCTGACGGATTGCCTGTAAACAATTATTTTGTAAAACACCCTGAAATGGTGCTTGGTGAAATTGTTGAGGGTAATAAAATGTACGGCAGAACAGACGATACAATGTGTGTGCCATTCGATGACGGAAGAACGCTATCAGATTTACTTGCAATAGCAGTTAATAATATCAGCTTTACTTATACACCGCATAAAGATAAGCTAATACCATTGGCTGAAAAGTCTGATGAAATTATATTACCTCAGGGTATTCGTGCCGAAAGTTATTTTAAGAGCAATAATGATATTTATTTTTATGGAAGTAACAACGAGAGTGAGTTAATAACAATTCCTTGTTCAGAATTACTTGACAAAAAATATACTGCCAAAAATATAAGCCGTATATCAAAATATATACAGCTTAGGGATACATTGCGTGAATTACTCGATGTGCAGCAATACGAAAGCAATGATGATAAAGTTGTTCAATTACAGGAAAAGCTCAATACATTATATGACGATTATTATATAAGATATGGTCTTTTGCATAACAATTATAATCGTAATATTCTTGGATTTGATGGTGCATATCAGCTTGTAGCTTCGCTTGAAAAAAGTTATGATAAGAGCAAATTAATTGAAAAATCTGATATCTTCACTCAGCGTGTGAATGTACCTAAAACAGCTATTGAGCATATAGATACCGCATCGGAAGCTCTCGCAATATCAATTGCTGAAAAAGGCATTATTGACTTTGCTTATATGAGCAGTTTGACAGATATACCTGAAGAAAATCTAAGGATAAATTTATGTGCAAACGGAGAGATATTTGCTGTACCTGAGTTATCAAACAAGGATAACATTGTGTACCAAACGGCATCTGAATATTTGTCAGGCGATATTTATGCCAAACTTGATATGGCTAAATTGAGTGCAAGAGATAACGATATATATCGTGCAAATATTACCGCACTTGAGGAAGCTATACCGGAACCGTTAAAGGCGGCTGATATTGATGTAAACATCGGAGCAACTTGGATTTCGCCAAAATATTATGAGCAATTTATGTATGAGCTTTTCAAAACACCTAAAGAAAACCGTTCCGATTATGAGCCGAAACATTATTGGCAGCGAAACGGTAAAAAATTGAGGTTGAATATTCAGAGTTCTCCGGCAGATGGAATATTAAAAACAAATCTATTGATAAATCTGTAACTGCAACTAAAACCTATGGAGCTCACGGATATACAGCATATGCAATATTTCAATCTGTATTAAATCTTACTGAGCCGAAAGTATATAAGATTAAAGTTGATGAATTTGGCAGACCGATATTTGATAAAAACCATAAACCATAAGTGAGCTTGATGTGCCTGCAACGCAAGTAGTACAACAAAAAGCAAACGCAATACGCAGAGAATTTAAAAATTGGATATTTAAAGATGCTGACAGGCGAAAAGATATTCTTGATACATATAACAGGACTTTTAATTGTATTAAACCTCGTCAATACGATGGTTCACATCTTACTTTTCCGGGTATGAATTCTAACATTGAACTTCACGAGCATCAGAAAAATGCAATTGCTCACGCAATATTCGGTGGTAATACGCTATTCGCACATTCTGTCGGGGCGGGAAAAACTTTTGAAATGATTGCAACGGCAATGGAGTGTAAAAGGCTTGGATTGTGTCATAAATCCCTTTTTGCTGTTCCAAATCACCTTACTGAGCAAGTAGGTGACGATTTTCTTAAGTTGTATCCAAACGCAAATATTCTTGTTGCTACAAAGGATGATTTCAAGACTGAAAACCGCAAAAAACTTATGAGTAAAATTGCAACAGGCAATTATGATGCTGTGATTATTGGACATACTCAGCTTAAAATGCTGCCGTTGTCACCTGAAAGGCAACAAGCAATATATCAAGAGCAGATTGATAATATAATCAAAGGTATTGCAGAACTAAAGGCACAGGACGGCAGTAATTTTAAAATCAAAGATATGGAGCGTACGAAAAAGAGCCTTGAAAAGCAGCTACTAAATTACAGTCGGCTAAAAAGGACAACTCCATATATTTTGAAGAGCTTGGAATAGACAAGCTCTTCATTGATGAAGCACACGAATTTAAGAACTTATTTTGTACCACGAAATTGCAGAATGTATCAGGTATATCTTCAAGAGCATCTCAAAGAGCAACAGAACTTTTTGCAAAGTGTCGCTATCTTGATGATAAGACCGATGGAAAAGGTGTTGTGTTTGCAACAGGTACGCCTATTTCAAATAGCGTGACTGAGTTGCATACAATGATGAGATACTTAAATTATGATTTTCTTGCGAGCCATAATAATATGCAAAACTTCGATAATTGGGTATCAACATTTGGTGTGCAGAAAAAAGAGTATGAGCTTGCTCCTGCCGGCAACAAGTTTAGAGAACGCACAAGAATTGCAGAATATTCTAATTTGCCTGAACTGATGTCTATGTTTAAGTTAATAGCAGATGTTCGCACATCGGATACATTAAATCTTAATGTACCTAAATGTGAAATGCACATAGTAGATGTTGAACCGACCGAATTGCAGGAAGAGCTTGTTAATGAACTATCAGACAGAGCTGATGAGGTCAATAACGGCTCCGTAGATCCGTCACAGGATAATATGCTCAAAATTACCGGTGACGGCAGAAAGCTCGGACTTGACCCTCGACTTATCGATGCAGAATTTGAAGATAATCCCGGTACAAAGTTAAATGTGTGTGTTAATAATGTTTTTGACATTTATGAGAAAACCACTGATAAAAACTTACGCAAATTATATTCTGTGATTTAGGTGTTCCGGGCAAATGTGTAAATGTTGATGCAGACAGCAAAGACGAGGATACAAAGAGTGTTACAGAAATTGACTCTCTCGAAGAATCAGGCAAATTCTGCGTGTATGACGATATTAAAGATAAACTTATTGCTAAGGGTGTATCGCCACAAGAGATAGCGTTTATTCACGATGCTAAGAATGAAAAGCAAAAATCTGAGCTTTTTGCAAAAGTACGAAGTGGCGAGGTTCGCATACTCTTAGGTTCTACTGGCAAAATGGGCACAGGAACAAATGTGCAGGATAGAATTATTGCCCTACACGATTTGGATGTACCTTGGCGACCTTCTGACCTCGAACAAAGACGAGGAAGAATGGTAAGGCAAGGTAATATTAACGAAAAAGTGCATCTCTATCGCTATGTAACGAAAGGCACTTTTTGATGCTTATTCGTATCAGCTGCTTGAAAAGAAGCAGAAATTCATAAGTCAAATTATGACATCAAAAGCTCCTGCACGAAAATGTACTGATGTTGACCAAGCTGCGTTATCGTATTCGGAAATCAAAGCACTTTGCACCGGTGATGAGCGTATAAGAGAGAAACTCACACTTGAAAACAGAGTAAAAGAACTTACAGCGTATAAATCTGAATATGATAATACCCGTTATGAGCTTGAGGACAAAGTAAACGCTTATCCTGAGCAAAGAAAAGATTTGCTCTGCACGATTGGTAATATCCAAAAAGATATTGATAAGTTAAATGCATTGCCTAAAGATGATGAAGGCTCGATTGTTTATACATATAATTTTGGAGATGCAGCTTATACCAACTCGGAAGAAGATAGAAAATCCGCAGCTAAAGCTCTTGGAGCTTTTGTAGCATTATCAAGGCAGCACCGAAATGAAACCATTAAAGTAGGTGATATTTCAGGATATGAGGTTGAAATAATCAATAAAGGCTTGATTGTTGATGATATTACTGCGAGATTAGGCAACGGAAAATACAAGGTTAATTTTGGTAGTCTTAATATTCACAATCTTTCTAAACTTGAAAATCTGTTTACAAAATTCAATGAATTTCTGTCTAATGCTAAAAAAGAATTGAATCGAATTGATTATGATTACAATTCAGCAAAAGAAATGCTTACAAAACCCTTTGAATTTGAACAGGAACTTACAGAAAAGACGAACAGATTAGCTGAATTAACCACAGCTTTGAATATTGACCTTGCTCAGCGACAGAATGTATCTTCAGAACGAAAAACTTGCTATTTTAGCAAGAACTCTATTTTGCACAGGACAAAAAATAAAATTGCTCCGGAACAAAATAAACCTGAAATAAAAAGGAGTGCACCTGAACTATGATAATTTACGCAAAAGGAGATATAATAATCTTATAAGTGATAAAGTGACTTTTATATTGTTTGTTTCACTTTAAAATTAGTTATAGAGTGATTTTTCAATGAGTCAACTAAAATTATATAATTTAAAAAAGTAAAGGCAGATAGCACCTTTTACGGTGTTATCTGCCTTTTAGTTTTAACTACTTTGCTTCACCAATAATAAATTCAGTTCCCTTACCGCTATTACCAAGAGTAAGGTTATTTGATATAGGTGCAATTGTATTTGTTTCAAAATTTTCTTTCGTTAATAAAGAAAAATTTTTAATAGAATCATTCTTTGAGTCCGCAACGATAAAAAAATCCTGCTATCATATTTTTTACGCATTTATTATCACCTTTAAATTTTTATATGAGCTATATAAAATATATTCGTGATTTTTAATCATTGAAAAATCCACCAAGCGTAAACACTCATATTCTTTAACAATGAGCTTTGAGGGATTGCTATTTGCTAAGTCAATTGAAGTAATAGCTCCGTCTTTTCTTTTATCTCTTTTATCTTCAACTCTTGCACTGTGTACCTCAGTTTTATTAGTAGTATATACATACGATTCTTCATTGTTGTCGCTGATAACTTTTTTTGAATTCTGTTATTTCATATGTTGTACTTTTTTTTTGTCACTAATAGCAATAGGTGGTATATATTCACTTGCAAGTAATGAAAAAAACATTATAACACATATTACCATTAGAGTAATTAGAGTTCCATTACTCACATCACAATATCTTTTAATATTTATTGCTATCACTAACAGTATAACAGGTATTATAGCAATGCCTAACCAAATCATTATAACTCCTCCTTATAATTTTAATAGTTTAAATTATATATGTAATTCATATCTGCTTTTTCGGAAATCCCGTCAACCCTGCCTGTCCACGAATACTGATGAATATCAACAAATGACGGAAGCTCATTGTACGAATTATTTGGTGCTGCCATCCAAATTAAATATTTACTTGCAAGCTCATCAGGATAAGCACTGTCAACAAGCATTGATTTTGCACTATACATTCCAACATCAAATCCATAACCCTTTATTCCGTCACAAAAGGTTGAAATAATATCAGTCAATGTTCTGCGTGGCAAAACAGCCTGTCTGTATTCTTCTACATCAAGGAAAACCTGCAAGTCAAACTCTTTGCCCCTAATGGTCTTCATACAATTCCTGACTTCGGCTTTTGCAGCGTCAATAGTAGTAGCATAACTGTACCAATATGCTCCAACATTTAAACCTGCGTTTTTTGCTTGACGATAATACTCGTTAAATTTATTATCTTCTTGATTATCGTCTTTACCGTAACCGGCTCTGAGAATTACACAAGTAACACCTGACTTTTTTACTTTATTGAAATCAATATCACCGTTCCACTCCGATAAATCAACACACCTTGCTTTTTCAACTTTGATTTTTGCTGTTACAGTTTCCCTGCACTGCTTAACAGTAACAGTTGCGTTGCCAACTTTATTAGCCTTAATTTTTACTGAGTGCTTGTCCGTTGCAACTATTTTTGCAACTGAGCTGTCAGAAGATGAGTAGGTGATCTCATTTACATTATTATTTGTATCAACAGAAATCGTAAAAGTATCACCGACATTTTTGCAATATTCTTTTGTTGATATACTTATCTGTGTATTATTTTCTACGCTCTGATTGCTGATTTCAATTTGTAAAAACGATACATCGTTTACATCAATTCTGCCGTCATTGTTCAAATCAAGTTTTGTATCTTCTGCAAAATCAGACAAAGCATTTTGCAAATATGTAACATCATTCACATCAATTTTATTATCCGCATTAATATCAAAACCTTTTGCAAGTACAGACATTCCACAATTGATAAGTACAATACTCGTAATTACACCAATTATTATATTTTTTATTTTCATTTACCCATTAATCCTTTATTTAATAAATCATCACATTTTTTTGAAGCAATAAACAGTGTGTACACTATAAATGTATCAGTTATCGCTAAAAAACTCATTACACACCAAGTTAAAGCCATTATGCTCACCTCATTTTAAATGCTTGCTTTGCTTCACATTCGCTGAAAAAAGCATTTTTACCAACAGTCCAAAATTCATCGCCTGATGTTTTGCACCTTACGCTCATACTGTTTTCTTCTATAAGAATTGCGGTAACGGTATCACTGCACATTAGCATTTCTCCGTCACCTAAGTCATCAATCAAGAAAACTTTTTACCTATCATATTTTCTACCATATCAGTACCTCCCTTTATCATAACTGGAACTTTTGAGATTGTTTTCTGTTTTTTAATTTCCTTTTGTTCTTTTTCCTTCCCGTAACATTTAAAAATAATGTAATTTGTATCGATTTTTCTTGTTGCGAATTTCCAAGTATATGGGTATAACAAAAAATAACACTATAATAATTATTCCTGTAAAATCAGCAAACAAGTACATTTGCCTGAAACGTTGTCTATATTATTTGATAATATTTCCTTGGCAAAGCTATCAATACATTCAGAAGATTTGTTTTCTAAATTAAACACTTGTCCTGATTTGCTTGTATTGCCATTACCTACTACTAAAAATTTATAACTGGCAAAAGTTTCATTACTAACACAATAAAAAGTATATATTGTGCAATCATATGTGCAACCTTCGGTGTACTTAGTATCGCTATCGTAATATACTTCATCAAAATTAAATACATCTTCATATGAAAAAGAATATATAGTATTAACAATTTGCATTTTGTCAGTATCAATCACATCCACAGCTTTCGTACACTTTGTTTTCTTTTGTGATTTTTCTAATTGCGTATTATTTTTCGCTTGTGCATAATATTCAGCGTAATTTGACTCACATTTATTAGTAATATAGGGTTGGAAAATATAAGGACTAAAAAGTAAATAAGAAATAGTATACACCATACCACATAGAACACTTTTTGCGATTTCAACATTAGTTTCTTTTCCTTTCCTTCTTTTCTTTATCTGTATATGTTTTTGGAGTGTCGCCGGAATTTCTGAGTAAAGTAACATTAAGATTCCAGTTCCTTTTGTTCTTTCATTTTTTTATAGCAATACAAAGTAGCTCTGCAGTCAGCTAAACTGTCGTGTGCTGTATCGTTTTCCCAGTCATAACCGTAATACTCTGCACACTTAGTTAGTTTCTGCCATTTATTGCAGCCATACTTATCACTCCATTCGCCGTATATGTCTGCAAAATCTTGCATAACATCTATGACAGTCGCCTTGCTGTTTTCGATACCAAAAGCAGCAAGAAATTCTAAATCGAAAAGTATGTTGTATCCAACAATCACATTCGCTGAATTAATTATCTTGTTAATTTCTTGCTTAACTTCAATGATGTTGGGTGCGTTTGCTACCATTTCGGGGGTTATATGATTTACCGCCATAGCTCCATCCCAATTTTCGGTGAAAAGCGGCTTAATATAGCTGTTGAAGAGCGTATTGCCCTGACTGTCTATAATTGACACCTGTAACAGCTCATCGGTATCGGCATTAAGTCCTGTTGTTTCGGTATCTATGACTATTTCGTCATATTCTATGCCTGAGTCAAAATTTTGAGCTGTAAAAGTGTTTTTAATAATGCTTTTAACAATGTCCTGTGTGATTTCTCGACGCAGTTGCAGTAACTCTTCTTCCTCCTTTACCTTTTGCTGCTGTAAGAAGGCTTTTTGACGAGCAACACGCTTTCCTTTCTCTTTTGTTCGATAGGCTGTAAGTTCTTCATCAGTCATTTTGCGTACTTCCTCGTCCCACAGATATAGCTCTTGATTAGGACAATAAGCATTTACCCAAAGATGCCTACCGCACTTATCATCAATTTGATATAATGCTTGAGCTTCCACTGCCTTTCGGTCAGCAAAAGTCTATCTTGCTTAACATTTATCCTTGTCCTTACGCTTGTTTTATAATCGTCCCAAATGCTCATATATACGCTCCTTTTTATACAAAAACCATATTTTTATACACATCTTCTCTTACAATCAATCTTAGATTGTTGAGCAGCTTCTTATACTTCTCAGTATCATTATTGCGTTTGGCAAGCTGAATATCGTTGTTGCTGTTCTCAAGTTTTTTTACTGTATCGTCAATCTTTTTGTCAGTATCAATAACCTGTTGCATAATTGTCTTATACAGTGAGCCGTCATTGAGCATTTCTTGTAATTCATCACGCTTTTGATGATAAAGATAATGAGTAAAAATGCCCTCGTTCCAATATAATCTTCTCATATTGTAGTTGCCTGTCTTAAAGTTGTAACTGTAATAGTTGTATTCTTTGTTGCCGGGTTCGTCAATTACTTCCTCAAGGGCGTATTTTGGTATTTCCGTTCCGCCGTAATTTATTTTTTCATAACTCTGAATTGAGTTGCTAAAATTGAAAAACTCTAAAAAATTATCAACTGTCATAATAGTTACACATCCTTTCTATCGCTGTAAAACATTTCAAGAGCTTGTTCAACTATTTGTTGAATTTCATCATTGCTTTTGTCTGTAAAATACTTTTTATAAGTGTTTGGACTGATAGCAATTTTTTTATCAGGCTTTTTCTTTTTAATGGCAAGCACTTGAGCATTTGGTTTCCTGTAAGCTCAAGGTTTTCTTTTTTGCAATCAACCGATAAAACTCGCAAATCTCTTGCTTGTGCTTCTGATATTTTCATCAGCATATCATTATTATCAGCTGTATTAATCTCAAGTAGTGTTGACTGCTCCTCTGCGGTCAAATATGATAACTCAACACCGGCTCTAACTGCAAGCTGACCTTTATCGAGCCAAGCAAGTATGCCATCACACAACTTACTTATTCTCACAAGTCTTGCTATTGTGTTCCTTCCTAATCCATATTCTTCTGCAACCTTTTCTCGGCTGTTACCGTTGCTTTCAGACTCACCGTTTAACGCTCTTATTTCATTGATAATGTCATTACGCTTTCCCTGAGAGAACATTTCAGAATATCGTCTTGCAATAATTCTTGCCTGTTCTGATATTTTAAGGTCATTAATCCTCGCTGAATGAGGTTGCTTTCATCAACATAAGTCTGAGCCTCCTCTTCTGTGAGCTGTTCTTTTATGATAGCCGGTATTGTTTCAAGTCCTGCTATCTTTGAGCAATTCCATCGGTTATGACCAATGAGAATTTCATATGTATCTGAACCGTTAGGATTAGGTCTGCACACAATCGGAGTCATTACTCCATTTTTTCTGATTGA
>ENA-OQCN01000641-OQCN01000641.1-human-gut-metagenome-genome-assembly--contig:-NODE-641-length-18532-cov-3.063515_pt1 | contig 18532 bp, 24 predicted proteins | sample MGYA00242497_ERZ504576 | MGnify/ENA primary metagenome ERZ504576 (study PRJEB26092, sample SAMD00036296) | human gut metagenome | host: Homo sapiens | study: EMG produced TPA metagenomics assembly of... | reverse complement strand
CTTTGCCGCTTTTAATTTATTGTATAGTTTGTCATAATTTTCCTGCTCATCTGCAAGTGACTCACTTAAATCCATTCCACTGTCGATCATTTCCTGATAATAGGTAAGAAGTGCCTGTGACTCATCCACTGCCTCCTGGGCCTCATCCACCGCATCCTGCAGTTCACTGATGGTTGCCTCATATTCTTCCTGTGCAACACTTCCCTCCGCCACACTTAAGTTATAAGAATAGTTCGCACTTACCTTTTCTTTTGCCGAACTGAGTGCTGCAGAGTTATAATCTGCCGAAGCCTCCGTCACAGCTTCCTTTAATTTTTTCCTGTATTTTTCAATGCTCTCATCTGTCAGCTTTAACAGTGCATCGCCCGCTTTTACCTGCTGTCCGACTGAAACATACACTTCCTCTACCTCCAGTACCACCGATGAATTATTGGTGGATGTTCCTGTTGTCTGGGTTCCACTTGTCTGGCTGCTGCCAGAATTTGAAGACGTACTGATATCTTCATCCATATCCTGTGAAATGCTTCCGATTGTCACACTTCCACTCTCTGTAATCCCGACGGTAAGCGTTCCATATTCTGCTGTCGTTTCTTTATAAACCGTTTCTGATTCGCCGCTGTCCGAAGTCTGATGTGCATATACGCTGATCCCTCCGATCAAAAGAAGTGCTGCTGCGCCCAATGAAAGAACTACTGTCACTTTTTTCTTTTTCATTCTGTTTTTTCCTCCTGCTCTCCCTGGAATGTAACGGTTGCGGAAGAACCAGAACCAAGTCTTCCATCCGAATTATCAATTGAAATGATCACTGCATAAGTAACATTCGAAACACTGCCTCCGATCGTTGCCGAAGATGCGATCGATGAGACAGTTCCTGTCACTGCTCCATCCCGGTTTCCTGCTATCATGACAGATACCTCATCGCCGACACCAACCTGTGCGATATTCTCCTGTGGCACTTCCACGGAAATCATGATCGTCTGTGTATCACAATACAGCGCAAACGCAGTACCTGACTGCAGCGTATCTTCTGCCTCATAAGGCACTGCCGCGATCGTTCCATCTTCATCCGCCGTAACAACACCATCTTCTAATGCAAGAAGTGCTGTCTGTTCCTCTTTTAATGTATCAAGTGTATCCTGCGCGGACTCCACTGCACTCTCCAGTTCCGAGACGGTCGATTCATAGGTACTTCCCGCATATTTTCCTTCCACCACTGCAGTGTCATATTCATTTTGCAGTTCTGCTTTCTGCGTTGTCGCATCACGCTCTGCCTGTTCATAGTCAGATTTTAAATCATCCAGACTATCCGTCAGTTCCGTAATTTTAGTGTTGGTTTCTTCCTCATTTTTATTGTAAGTTTCGACCGCGGAGTCAAATTCCTTCTGTGCCTGTTCGAGTGTACTCTGTGCAGCATCTGCAGACTGCTGTGCCTGTGTCAGCGTATCCTGTGCCTGCGCTAATGCTGTTGTCGCTGCATCAACTGCAGCCTTTTTTTCATCAATCGCACACTCCACATAGTAATCATTGTTATCGATCTTCATCTGATATTCCGAAATCTGCTCTACCGCCTCATCATAGGCTTCTTTTTTTTCTTCCACTGCGGCATCTAGCGCATCTACCTGTGCCTGATAACTGTCCGCTGCGGTCTGAGCTGTCAGATCGGCGTCCTGCTTTGTGCTCTCCGCAGAAAGTTTTCCGCTTGCAAGATTCGCCTCGGCTGTTTTTAATGTATTCTCGGCATCACTGATGGCATCTTCGTAATATGATTTTGCCGCTTCCATGCTCTCATCCGTCAGTTTAAACAGGGCATCCCCTTTGCTCACGGTATCCCCGGATGAAGCATAGACTTCTTCCACGGTCATTGTGACTGCATTTACCGTAAATTCCGGCATCTGGCTGACCGTGCCGATCTGCGTGGTACCTTCTTCCGAAAAAGAGCCGTCTGTACTCTCCTGCTGGTCTGTATTCTGAGCTTTTACACTATTTTCCGTACTGTCCGTCTGTGCTCCGGATACTGCAGCCTGATATCCAATTCCGCCGGTCATCACACAGACTGCTGCGATGCTGGCGATCACACTTGCCATTCTTTTTCCTGGTTTTCTCATTGCCTTCCTCACTTTCCATACTCATGCGCTCCGTTTTGACAATACAAAAATAACACTGCAACCTAAAGAACAGCTGATTGCAATGTGATGGTTATGTGAAGAAAGCGTTAAATAAGTGTGTCATATAAAAATGCCGGAGTGGCACACATCTTTTTGCACCACTCCAGCATTTTCGTTTTTCGTGATATTCTTTTTTATGATTGCCGGTTGTCACACACTCACGTTGTCATGTGCACCAGGTCAGTGCGTCTCCCCACTGATCGTCTTCACATCTGCCTCGTTCTCAACGATCGCCCGGATGCCGCACGCTAATGCCTTTGCGATCATCTCCGCCGGCATGCTCGGTGTTCCCTCCGGCAGATCAAGCGTCTGCTCAGGTAAGTATGGGACATGGACAAATCCACCCCTCATATGTGGATATTCCTTATCGATCATGTAGAGGACACGGTACATGATATCGTTGCAGACAAAAGTTCCGGCTGTATAGGAAACGCGCGCCGGGATCTTTGCCTCTTTCATATACTGTACCATGCTCTTGACTGGAAGCGACGCAAAATATGCATTCTCGCCGTCTTCCCGGATTGGTGTATCGAGCGGCTGCTTTCCCTCATTGTCCGGGATACGCGCTTCCATCAGATTGATTGCGACTTTTTCCACTGTGATCCCGGATCTTCCACCAGCCTGTCCGACACATAAAACTGCATCCGGATGATGTTTCTCCACCGCAGCCCTGACCACTTCCTCATCCCTTCCAAACACGGTCGGGATTTCAATTTTGATCACTTCTGCCCCCGCTATCACATCAGGGAGAAGTTTGACTGCCTCGTAGGCAGGATTGATCACTGCTCCGCCAAACGGTTCAAAGCCTGTCACTAATATTTTCATTCGTATGCTCCTTTTATCTCCGGTTATTTGTTCAGGAAACGATCCCACTCTTGTGTATCCCCGGAACCGCTGACGCGAAGCAAAAAGGTATGATCCTCCGTATCGATGGAAATAACATAATTTCCGTTTTCCTGCTCAATGGAATACACTTCACAGCCCTCTAATTCCTTGAATTTGTCTGCATACGCTTCCGGCGCGATCGTAATATCCTCATTTTTCTGTTTTAAATTGCCGTTCGCATCATAGACTTTATAGCCTTCCTCCACCAGTGCTTCAATTTTCGGTTCACTGATCTTTAAAACCAGTTCATTTGCACGCATCTCCCGGATATCGCGGTTGCAGGAATTCTCCGGCAGAATCGTCACATTATCAAATACGATCTCAAACATCCCGCTCACCGCACAGATCTGTGCGATATATGCCTCCTTAAAACAAAAGTGATCCAGTTCATTTATCGTATGATATTTCATGGTAATCTCCTTTTTCACGTTATTTGTTACTGTTCACTCGTACCTCGTTCCAGTAACGGATTTTGCCGATGCTTCGCATTCCAAATCGGCAAAATACGCTGCCACCACTGTATCATACGGCATTTTCAGTTCAGAAAATGCCTGCCTGTGAACAGTAACCGTTATTTCTCTGATCATTATACCATTTCCCATTTCATTTTGACAATTCGAAAAAAATACCGTACAATTCTTTCGGTTAAAAATATTTATCATCATTATTTTACGGAGATCAGCCTATGAAAAAAATTGCTTTTTTTGATATTGACGGAACCTTAACCTCGGAGATCGACGGTTCCCTGCCGAAGAGTGCCATAAATGCCATTAGACATGCGCGCACCTTTGGTCATCTGATGTTTATTAATACCGGCCGCTGCTTTCAGAACGTGGAACCACGTTTCAGACGGATCGGTTTTGACGGATATGTCTGCGGATGCGGCACAAATATTTTCTGTTCCGGCACAGAGGCACTGCACGTTGCACAGACACACAGCATTACCATGCAGCTGTTAGAGGCGGCACGCAAAACCAATGTGGATATTCTTTTCGAATCCAGAAAAGAAGTTGCCTTTGATAAAAGCAGATCCCTCACACACCCGGATGCCATACACCAGTATAAAGCATTTTTAAACCGCGGCTATGATATGCCGGAGAATTTGGAAAATCCGAATTTTTTCTGCGATAAATTTGTGGTCTGGTATCAGACTCCTGACCAGTTAGAAGAATTCCGGAAAGTCAGCGATCCTTATTTTACCTGCATCGACCGCGGCGGTACCTTCCGCGAATTTGTTCCAATCGGTTACAGCAAAGCGACCGGCATCCAGTATGTGCTTGACTATTATCATCTGGATCTTGACGCCGCCTATGCGATCGGCGACAGCAACAACGATCTTCCGATGCTCTCTTATGTACCAAACAGCGTCGCCATGGGAAATGCTTCCCCGGCTTCCCTGTTTGATCAGGTATCTTTTGTAACAAAACGCGCAAGCGAGGATGGTATCGCTTATGCGTTAGAGCAGCTTGGATTTTTCGAGTCGTGATTTCTTTACACAGACACCAAAATTTCCGCGGACATTCTATTCATTCATCATGCAGATCATCTTTTATTTTACGCAATATCTTGTTTGAGACAGGTCTTAATATCATCCTCAGCATTACTGATCTGTCTCAAATGAAACGTATCGGTCAGATACTGTAATACATTCGGACTTAAAAATGCAGGCAGTGTCGGTCCAAGATAGATATTGTGGACACCGAGACTTAAAAGTGCCAAGAGATCTGCCACCGCTTTCTGTTCATACCACGAAACGATCATGGAAAGCGGAAGTCCGTTGACATCAGTTTCAAACGCATCCGCAAGCGCTGTGGCGATCCTGACCGCCGAATATACATCATTGCACTGTCCGACATCTAAAAGTCTTGGCAGTCCTGCCACCTCCCCAAAGTCTAACTTATTAAACCGGTATTTTCCACAGGCGAGTGTTAAGATCACACAGTCTTTCGGCACCATCTGAGCAAATTCCGTGTAATAATTTCTTCCCGGTCTGGCTCCGTCACAGCCGCCGATCAGGAAAAAGTGCCGGATCTGTCCGCCTTTTACCGCCTCCACGATCTTATCTGCCTGACTTAAAGCTGCGGCATGCCCAAAGCCGACTAAAATCTCTTTCTTCTCCTGATCTTCCCTAAATCCGCCAAGCTCCAATGCCTGCTTTATAATCTCACTGAAATCTTTTTCCCCTTTTTCATTTTTTCCGATATGCTTCACACCTTCCCAGCCGACCACGTTCGTGCTGTAAATGCGGTCTTTGTAACTTTCCCGCGGGCGCATCAGACAGTTTGTCGTCATCAGGATACAGCCCGGAAGGTTGTCAAACTGCTTCTGCTGCTCCTGCCATGCACCGCCAAAATTTCCGATCAGATGCGGATGTTTTTTTAAACCCTCATAACCGTGGCACGGCAACATCTCACCGTGGGTGTAAATATTGATTCCCATATCCTTTGTCTGCTCCAGCAGCATCTCAAGGTCTTTTAAGTCGTGCCCGGAAACGATGATAAACGGCCCTTTTTTGATTGTCACATCCACCTTGTGCGGATATGGATTTCCATAGATCGTCGTATTTGCCTCATCAAGTTTTTTCATAACCGCAAGCGCCATCTCACCGGTGCGCATCGTCATGCGGATCAGCTCCTCCACCGTCAGACTGTCATCTGTTGTCGCCTCAAGCCCCAAAAGATAAAAATCATCCACTTCGTCACTGTAATAACCAAGTTCTCTTGCCTGATGTCCGTACGCGCTGATGCCTTTTAATCCATAAATGATTGTCTGGCGCAGGGAACGGATATCCGGATCTAATGTATTGTCGTACATGATTCCCGCAAGCGGTGCATCGCGCAGCATATCGCTCTTGCTCTCCGGCAGATCGTAGGCAGCATGTGCCGTCGGATTGCTGCTCCTTCCCGCCATCTCCCTGACCTGCTCTTTGATCCGCTGTGATTCCCGTAGCAGTTCTAAATGTGCATCCACATCAAAATTCACGTTCGTTAATGTTGTAAACAGCACGTTTTCAATAAAACTGACCACTGTCTTATCCATATGTGCACCGTTTTCCATCAGCACTTTCCCGTAGCAGCTGATCCCCTTTACCTGAAAGATCAAAAGATCCTGCAGATTAGCGATCTCCGGCGTCTTTCCGCAGACACCGAGTTTGGTGCATCCCTTTCCGTTTGCCGTCTGCTCACACTGGTAGCAGAACATCTCATAGTTTAAATCCATGTTATTTCCCATCATAATCTCCAATTCTAAAAAAATTCCATATCCGCAATGTCTTTTACGATCTGCGCCATCTGCTCCTTTGTCTGTGCACCTCTCGCCGCATCAATGACCTGCCTCTTTTCGTCTTCCGTCATCATGGAAAACTGTCCTAACGCTTTCTCATTCATCGCTAATCCAAACCCAAGTCCTACCGGTAATCCATCTTCTTTAATCATACAATCCTCCCTGTTTTCCGGAGGAAAATGCGAACTCATTAGCGAGCAGAAGATTTTCCTCCCTGTTTTTCACCTTGTTTCCAACAATAGAATGCACGCTCCGCGAACATTCTATTGTCATAAATAAAAAAAGTAAATGCCCCATCACAGGAACATTTACTTTTCTCATTTGTATTTTTTATTTAGTTTTCTCCGGTATTTCTGTTTTTATACGAGAATCTTACTTAAAACTTCATCTTCAAGTACCAGTTTTTTTTGCCGCTTCACGGTAGTTTTCCTCATGCAGATAAGTGTGGCGGAACGGCTTGATGGATGGTGCCATATCGATTGCCCTTGATAAAATCATCACGCTTCATCTTTAACGTCGCGGCATAATCAAAAAATCCTGTTTCCCGCAGAACCGTCTCCACACGCACATAACGGTGATCCTGCACTTTACTCATGATATAAGTTGCGATTCCGACCTGAATCCCATGTAACTGCGGAATTTCTAATATTTTATCCAATGCGTGTGAGATCAGATGCTCACTTCCGCTTGTCGGTGCACTGCTTCCTGCGATCTCATTGGCGATCCCGCTCATGGCAAGGGAATCCACCAGCTCCTTTAAAAAAGTTCATCTTTGATGCTCTCATACGGTGTCCGCACAAAACTGTTGACCGCCTTTTTCGCGATCATGACAGCAAAGTCATTCACTTCACTATAACCACATTTTTCCTCATAGATCCAGTCATAAAGTGCTGTGATCTTTGAGATCATATCGCCGATCCCGGAATAGATAAACTTCTCCGGTGCAGTTCTTATGACCTGTGTGTCCACAATAATGCCGTAAGCAAGCCGTGCTGGAACCGAAGTGCGCTTTCCGTGGACAAGAAGGGATGCACTCGCACTGGAAAATCCATCACTCGAACTGGAAGTTGGCACACTGATAAATGGAAGATTGCGTAAAAATGCCGCATATTTTCCCGCATCAATGACCTTTCCACCACCGATGGAAATGACCGCCTGTGTCTTATTTGGCATTGCAAACGCCAGTGTAATGATTTCGTCGATATCCACGGTATCCAATTCACTGTATTCTAAGACTTTGATATCCTCCTGCTTTAATGAATTCATCACATCCGTTCCAAACATATCGATCAGACCATTTCCAAAAAAGATAACGGCCTGTTCGATTCCTTCATTCTTTAAATAACTGCCTATTTTAGTTAAAGCACCTTTTCCAACTTTTAAGATGGATGGTATTGAAATACCTTTTCCTGTCTGCATTCTGTTTCTCCTTTTCACTACCCTGTTTCTCTAAATTATTTTAACCAATACTCTGAAATATCAACCCAATATTGACGCAAGTGTCTCCTTTAACAGACTGACATTGACCGGAAGTGTTTTGCAGCCCTCCCTGTCAGGCTGTCTGATCATTCGCGTTACCTCCAGTCCATCCATTTCCTGCATCATAATATCCTGGCGGTGTAGTACGCACATCTTCCACTGCTTCTTTTCCATTATACACCTCCTTAACTTCAATGCCAAATGTATCTAAAAGCATACATGCAATTTCCATATTCAATGCATTATCCTCCACCACAAAGACTCTTTTTCCGGTAAAATCCATGGACAGATCCGGTGTCATCTCATGCAGCAGATCACTTTCCACCGGTTTTAACTGCAATGTAAAATAAAATCTGCTTCCCTTCCAGTGTACCTTTTAACTGTATCTGGGAATCCATCTTGTGAACAAGACGGCTGCTGATTGATCTTATTTGTGATGATAGATCCTATCTCATCCAAATCTTTTCGATTTTCCTCGTTATCCAGCATTTTGGGCTAAAGATTACAAAACCGGTGAAAAAATAATTCACCTCAAAGTTCACCGGTGTTTCAGTCTCAGAAATATCACGTTTTAAGCAGCCATAGTTTATGCAGAAAAGAGACGCAGATTTTATATCCACGTCTCCTTATCGCTGCTTTATTACATGCTTATTTTTTTATTGTTACAGATTTAACACCGCTGTAGCTTCCATTACCTTGATATAGTATGTACCGGCAGTCAGATACACTTCATAGGATGCCACAACTCCTTTCGTATTTTCATTACAATCTTCCGTATGTGAATAAAGTTCTTCCTCATCCGTAGAATATACGGATACCTCACACTTCTCCATCTGTGCCGTCATCGCAATCGTTAGCTTTCCTGCTTCCGGCAGTGTAACATAGTACAGGTAATAATCCCCCTGATTTTCACACACACCCGAATATGTTCCGCCGATAACAGCATCGTATGTTCCTGCTAAGATCTGTGTCGTGCCAGACTCTTTTTCAGTTTCTGCTGTATCTGATATTTCCGTTGTTTCGTCTAGCTCTGTCGCATCTGTGCTTTCTGTACTTTCTGTTCTGTCTGCGGTTTCTTCTGTCACCGCTTGCTCTGTCACAGTGTCTTCACTCTGCGAGACTATTTCTGTGGTTTCACTGACTTCTAATATATCGAAAAGAAACCTTACTCTTTTAGTAAAGCATAGCAATCAGCTATTGTCAACAAAATCCAAACATTTTTGCCGCCCAGTAGATCAGTCCCAATACCCAGCTCGAAAAAATACCATACAAAATGACCGGTCCCGCGATCGTAAATATTTTACAACCGATTCCAAAGACCTGTCCCTCTTTCTGAAACTCGATCGCCGGTGCCGCAACACCGTTGGCAAATCCGGTGATCGGCACGAGCGCACCGGCACCTCCCCAGTTTGCAAGTGATGGATACAGATTAAGCCCTGTTAAGATCACAGATAATAAGATCAACAGGATACTGCACCAGCTACCAGACATCTCTTTATCAAGTCCAAGGCTTTTACAGATATTTAAAATGAGCTGCCCGATGCAGCAGATAATCCCTCCCATCACAAATGCCTTTGCCATATTTGCTGCAAGGTTGTGTTTTGGGGTGATGGACTCCACATAGTCATTGTATGCCTGGTCTCGTACTTTTTTGTCTGCGCCGTATGACACTTTGGATAAATTTTTCTGCTTTTGCTCATCTGATGTTTTGACCGAACTGCTCTGTTTGTTGATTGGTTGCGCCATGGTTGTTCCTCCCGTATATTTTCCTCTTATTGGAATAGTATGTCAGATCTTTTCTATATTTATTCGCAGCTTTTCAAAAGAACTCTTAGAATGGGCAGATGCTCCCTATGACTCCAATCCAAATTACCCTGAACAGTTGATTCACAGAATCGTCACCGTCCACAGATACTGCTCGCCTTTTCCCCAAAGGAGCAGCTCCTTCATCTGTTCATCATACTCATCGGTCGGCTTATAGTCCTTTAGCATCGAAAACAGGTACTTTTCCTGTTCATCCTTCGGCTCTGTCTTTTCGATTTCCTGATGTAAAAGTACCCCCAGTTCGATCGGTTTGATGTCATCTGAAATCTCAACCCCGGATAATTTTGCAATAAGCCCTGCAGCATAATAAAATTCGTAGTTGCCGGTCAGGACAGATTTCTGCATGTTGCATTTTATGATAACACTCTGACGTGCGATGGATGTGACCATTTCTCATTCCCCCTGTTTGTATTCATTATGAAAAATCCGGAACAAAAAATTGTTCCAAACCTCTATCATTTTAATCTGAAATTTTTCACACGTCAAACCTCTCCTACGACAACCCTTCCCCGATTTTTTTCACAAAATAATAAAGCGCCCCGCACGTCTTGCCGACCGCCATCGTCCACATGACCCACTGGAGACCAACTTTCAGTTTTGCCCTGCGAAACAGGATTGGGAATGTGTTTAATATCTCTGCGAGAGCCACCGCGATGCAGCCGACAAACATTCCGCCGAGAGCCCGTACAATCCGAGAAAGATATGTCCTGATACCTGTCCAAGCGGAATATGCATCTGCAAAAACACGGAGACGATATTTCCAAGTATCCCACCAAGGATGATCGCCTGCTCAAAGCAGAGTGTATTCGCCGCACGGTTGCATTTTCCGATCATACGGGGAACAACACCGATGACGATCACAAAAGCAAACGTTCCCGCAGCGACCGCGCCGCCAAACGCAATTCCCAAAAATCCGAGCAGAATATGATTAAGAAACATCTATGCTGTGACCTCCTCTGCCTGCATTTTCAATAAATGTGGTATCCACATCCTTTTCGTATTTCCGCATTTCAATCTGGATCGGCGTCGGGTCCGGCGTGATCTTCTTTCTGCCGACATGATTAAAAAATAAAATGATGCCGAGTCCAAGCCCGATGCAGTAACACACCTCAAGCTCGTTCACACCGTCCGCCTTTATCCCCATCACCTGTCCGTATAGTTTGTCAAACACGTCTGTCACGGAAATATCATTATTAAATGCCATGATTGTGAATGCTGACCCGAAAAAAATGATAATGCAGAGCAATACGGTTTTGACCGCATTCATCACCTTTGGCTTTTCCGGATCCGGAATATATTCTATGATAAAATCACTCTCGCCCTCATTGGAGATCGTCAGCGACGGGTAATCTTCATGGATCTGCTCAATGATCTTTAACACGGAAAAAACCTTCATCTGGTTTTTCTCTTTTTTCTCATTTTTCTGATTCGTAAAACTGTATATCTTTTTCTGTTTTAACTGACGCAGGATTGCCTCGTTCGTGCACTCCATCTTTGCAATATCGTTCAACACGACATGGCGGTCAAAAACGATCGTGTTCTGCTCAATTTTTAAATAAAGTATCTCGCTGTTTACGCCCATATCTTATCCACATCCTCATCCTCCGAATTGTCATATACTAACATGCCATCTGTAGGTATCTCATTTTCTTTCCGGTATTTTGTGTAGAAACAAACCCCGACCACCAGTGCCATAACTATCACTCCAAGTAAAACTGCTCTGTATTTTCTGCAATTCATAGTGAACCTCCATTAACTTTTGTCTTATTATGCGAATTATTATTTCTTTTTTTGGGATATTATGTATAAGCAAAACAGAATCATTGGAATATGTAAAATTACTTTTACAGGAAATCATTGCATATGGCATCTTACTTTTTATTGGAAAGTATATAATTTTTTACACATGACAGATTGCTTTTTATCCAAAAACATGTTATTTTTTCATGAGTGTTCATAATAAAAACTCCTGTCTGACAGGAACGGGATTTTAACATAACAGTTGAACAACTATAATGATCAATTTCACTGATAGAAAGGAACTGCACCATGGCAGTCACAAAGGAAATTTTATCTTTAGCGGTGGAAACCGGAGACGCACTTCTTCGCAACGGCGCAGAGGTGTACCGTGTGGAAGATACCGTAATGCATATCTTAGAGGCATATGAAATTGAAGAATATGACGTTTATGTGCTCTCAAATGGAATTTTTGCGAGTGCAAATGAAAATAAAGATGATGCGTGCAGCATGATCCGTCATGTCCCGCTCGGTCAGACACATCTTGGGCGTATCGCAGCCTTAAACCAGCTTTCGAGGGAAATCTGTTTCCACGAATGTTCCCTAAAAGATGCGTGGACACGTTTAGATGAATGTAAAGCGATTCCCACCTGCAGCAAATGGACGGAAGTCTTTTTCTGCGGTCTTGGAAGCGGCAGTTTTTCATTTCTGTTTGGCGGAACTCCGTTAGACGGCGTGATAGCATTTATCGCCGGCGCACTTTTAAATATGGTGTTAAAAAAAGTTTTCACAGCGGAAAACTTCAAAATTCATCACCAATATTTTCGGCAGCGCACTTGTGACACTCGTCAGTCTGATCACTTTTTCCATTGGACTGCCGGTTTTGTATGACAAGATCATCATCGGTGCGATCATGCCGTTAGTGCCGGGGATCGCATTAACGACTTCAATCCGCGATTTCTTTAACGGCGATTATCTCTCCGGCGCGATCCACATGATCGATGCGGTTCTCACCGCTTTTTGTATTGCGGCAGGTGTCGGAACCGTCATGACGATCTATAATCTTGTAGTAGGAGGTATTTTGTAATACTATGTTTATCCAGTTTATTGTCAGTATGATCGCAACGCTTTCTTTTGCCGTGCTGTTTTGTGCACCAAAATCAGAACTTCTCTTCTGCGGACTTACCGGTGCGATCGGATGGATCGTCTATCTGATCTGCCTGCAGTTTGACACCGGAACCGTCATTGCAAACATGATCGCAACACTTGCCCTCACGGTCTTTTCAAGGATGGTTGCCGCCCTGCGTAAAAATCCGGTGACCGTCTACCTGATCGCCGGTATTTTCCCACTGGTGCCGGGGGCTGGTATTTATTATACTTCCTATTATTTTATCATGAATAACATGAGTGAATTTTCACGTTACGGAATGGAGACAATCAAAGTTGCCGGAGCAATCGTACTCGGTATCATCTTCGGATTTTCCCTGCCGCAGGCATGGTTTAACGCACTGCAGCACCGGACAAAACGGCAAAGCAGCCATGCCTGATGCCAGCATCGCAAAAGAACTTACAGAAAAACAGAACGGATCCCCTTCTGCTCTAATTGATTCTCAAATACATCGCAGATAGACCGGTCAAACTCCCTGATATCCGTTACCGTTTCGTCCATGATATATTTTCCGCTTTCAATACGCGCCATTTCTAAAACATCATTGAGAAGGGATAGCAGATATTCACTGGAACTTTTGATCTTGCCAAGATAGTCCTCCCGTTTTTCCACGTCATCCCCATATATTTCTAAAAGATCAGTATAACCAATGATGGCGTTCATCGGCGTGCGGATGTCATGAGACATATTAAACAAAAAGGCTGATTTTGCATGGCTTGCTTCCTCGGCTCTCTTTAACGCCTGCTCTAATTTTTGACGCTTTCCCTTTCCTCTTCGACAATGTCATCGATCGGACGGTAGCCAAGAATGATCTTGTAGCTGTCATCATCTGAATAAAGACGCACTGCCCGCGCTTCAAAGTATTCCATTCCTGCACGGTTCGGCAGTGTTCTGTGCCGGTATACAAAGCTCTCATGATCATCCAGATATGCCATCAGATTCCTGTTGTCAAACATTTCCATAAAGCCCGGGGCCGACTCTTTCACAACAAAAGTATTATAAGAATGCCGTATCCATTGAGAATAGCATTGTATGCTGCCAGACTGGAGTTCTTCGGCAGCACAGTGGAGAATGATTTTTTCTTGATGACAGTCATGGTATCTGCCATCAGGTCGCATAAGTATGCCGCAGTGTAGTCAATGCACAGAGCGTCATAAAAATGTCTTTCCTGTTCAGATTTATCAAGTGCGTGCTGTAATTCGACAAGCGTTTCGCGTACATTGGCATCCTTGTCTTCAATGTGCCTGACCTTGTCAATGGTTATATTTAGCATTGCAGTTTTCTCCCCGAGTTTATACTATCTTAAGCTGTATTTTACCTTCCCCCGCAGGCAAAGTCAACCTGGTGTGCTGTCCGTTTTACGCTCTATATCCCTTTTCTTTTGAGCATACCGTAATGCATTGTATCTGGTGTGTAGTTTTGGATTTTTATCTTATTTGCAAGTCAAACAGTCAGGATTTTACCGTTAAACAAAATATGATATCTCATTGCCATATCCTGTACCCAGTTCACAAAAGGATCCCAGCCATCGTTTAACACCTCTGCGCGAAAAACAATCTTTTTCTTCTCAAGATTTATCACAATCCTCTGTTTCTTGTATTGATCCAGATAGAAAAATTCTATGCTTTTTATATCACTCCACGGTATGCTTTTTTTCCTCAAAAAATGGATTACCTCTAACAAATATCCTGTACAATACACTTTATAACAGCAGTAATGCGCCAGCACATAAACGCCATAGATGTTAAAAAATCCCATACAAAACAGTGGAAAAATTCCATCTCTGCCTTGAAAAAATTCTATCATCACCTGTGCATCTTTGTTTCTCTCATGCAAAAAAGATAATACAAACATCATATCCAGCGCAGTAACTGCAATCGGGAGCATGTAGTATCTGCTGCTACACCGCAATACCTGAAAATTACCTTCCCCGAAACATTCCTTTTGGTTTTTTCGCCGAAAAATATATTTTTCAATTCTTTCAAAACATTCAATCAGTATCAATCCGACTATGTTTATTCCGACCAGACTTCCCGTGCTGATCGCAAAATCTTTTATCAGCTTCAAATTCGACTCTGCGTCATCACTGAGCAGCATACAGGCAACAGCAAATAAAATATTTGAAATAATGAACAGAAGGAAAAAAAGTATAATCAAATCTGTTGTTGAAGTTTCGCTTTTGTCTTTCATTTGTGAGTGTCCTTCCTGCCTTTGCATACTAACTGTTTTCTTTCCAATTTCATTGTATTGATTATATGCAAAATCAATCATAAAAACAATCGTATTTTTTTACGATTGATTTTATGACCGTTTTCAATCATATCGAAATCTTATCCACGCGGGAAAAAAATCCTTTCGATATTTTTCAGGGGTTGTGTACAACACTGGGGCAACAGTTGACGGAAACAGCAGTTTAGCTATAAAATAGATAACAGATGGAGGAAGCTGCGAGCATGAAATTAAAACATAGTATTTTAGGGTTACTTTTACTTTTTACCCTGATACCGCTTGGTATCTTCGGAATATTTTCCATTTATGAAACGAACCGCAAGATTGATGAGCTGACGGAGCAGAATGTGCGGGCGATCAGCGAAAATCAGGTGATGAATATCAAAAACTTTACGCAGGACCGCAATAACGAGATGGACATGATCGCGAGTTATCAGCTGACGCAGAACGCGATCCTTTACAGTCTAAGGGAAAATGAAAGCCCTCTGGCACGAAACTATGTAGACAATCTGCTGAAGGAACGCAAAAAATACAGTATCTTTGTAGCGAGCATCTCTGTGGTAAACCGGAATTTTCATGTGGTCAGTTCAAGTGAAGAGTACGAACCGGGCACTGTCAGTGCAATGAAAGATGTCGATCCTAAATATCAGACCGGCGAATTTATTATCGGTGACGTGTATGAGCGTATAACAGATGACGGCAGGAAAAATGTCGTGCCCGCCTATACCGGCGTCTATTATAATAATGAACTGATCGGCTATGTGATGGAGGAGCTGGATACGGCATATTTTGACGACCTGCGGCTGAATATGGACACTCTTGCAGATGGAACTTTCTATCTTCTCGACGGCAATGGGGCGATCATCACGGCAGGTGACACAAAAAACAAGAGAAGCTTAAAGACATTTGTCTCTAAAAGTTCCGACCGCAATGATTTTCAGAAAAAATGGGATGCGATCGACCATGAGAAAAATCCGTCTGGTTATGTGCGCTACCGCTATCACAGACAGGATTATATTACATATTATTCCGATGTGGAAAATACCTGCTGGGGCATCCGTGTGACTGAAAATCTGAGTGCACAGAAGCAGACTGGAAGAACCTATGGCATGCTGATCACGCTCGGTCTTTCTGCACTCATCATCGGCGTGTGCTGTACACAGTATTTTATGACAAAGAAAATTTTCGCACCGATTACCCATATTCTGCAGGTATTTGCACAAATCAGGGAAAGTGAGGATTATTCCCTGCGCGTTCACATTCAGGAAAAACATGAGACAGGTGAACTGGCTGCGGGTATCAACGAGCTGTTAGACTATGTGGAACAGGCAGACAGGAAAGAAAAAGAGCGTCAGCAGAAACTTTTACAGATGGCAGAGAACGACCCTTTGACCGGTATCAAAAATAAAAAAGCGATTGAAAAAGAGATGCTTTCGATGGTGCAAAGGGCGGTTGAAAGCCATGAACAGATCACATTCGGCTTTGTCGATATCGATGATTTCAGGGATTATAATACCAATTACGGTCATCAGGAGGGCGATGCTGTCATCCAGTTCGTAGCGCAGACACTTAAAGAAAACATACACGGTGCAGTCGGCAGGATCGGAGGGGACGAGTTTGCATTTTGCTATGCCGGTGAGTTAGAACCGGAACGCATCCGGCATAATGCCGACAAAATTCTTGAGATTCTGCGCACGCAGCATGTAAACGAACAGACCGGCGAGGTGCTGCCGGTGCCGTGCAGTATCGGCATTGTCATGTCCCAGGGCGATACGCTTGACTATACACAGCTAATCCGCAAGGCAGATCTGGCAATGTATCAGGCAAAAGAGAACGGCAAGAATACATTTGTCCTGAACGTGGACTGACAGGCAGGCTTTCCAGTGTACTGTATCAATGATTCAGTACACTAGCTCTGCTGCCCTGCGATCTTTGCCGCCAGCTCTTCTAAATACTCCCACCTGTCCATCTTTTCTTCTAACATTTTCTCTGCGTTTTCTTTCTCCTCAACCAGCTCCCGCAGCTTTGCTGCATTGGTGGCATTCGCTGCCATCTCGTTATCTAAATCTTCCAACTTCTGTTCGAGCGCTGCAATATCATCCTCGATCGTCTCGTATTCTTTCTGCTCTTTATAGCTGAATTTCAGTTTCTTTTTTTGCTTCCAGGTTGCAGTCGAATCATTTTTTTCGATCACACTTTCTTCGGATTTCTGGTTTTGTGAATTACCCGATATATCGGCACCAGCAGACCGCGCCGCAATGTTTCCACCCGGTGTCCTGCCCTCTGCCGCAAGTCGGTTTACATAATCTGTATAGCCGCCTTCATATTGTTTCAGTTTTCCGTCTCCCTCAAAGGCAAAGATACGCTTCATTGTTCTATCAAGGAAATAGCGGTCATGCGATACCGTGACAACAATGCCATCGTAACGATCCAGATAGTCCTCTAAAATTGTCAGCGTAGCTATATCAAGATTGTTTGTAGGCTCATCCAGCAGAATAAGTTCGGGGATGTCGCCAGTACCCGAAGCAGATTTAATCTTTTCTTTTCCCCGCCGGACAGTTTTCCAATCGGACTGTACTGTTTTTCCGGCGGAAATAAGAAACGCTCCAATAAAACAGATGCAGATATGACTCCGTCCACAGTCTGAATATATTCTGCTGTATCCTTTACATAATCAATCACTCTCTGATTTGGGTCCATATATGACAGATCAATTTCATTTTCATCCTCATTTTTTTCTGAGGCTATTTCCTGCGCATAATATCCCATTTTCACAGTCTGTCCGATGATAACCTGCCCGGAATCCTGTGGAATAATGCCTGCAATAATTTTCATTAAAGTAGACTTTCCACAACCGTTTGGTCCGATAAATCCAACCCTGTCTCCCTTCAAAAAGATATAAGAAAAATCATCGATCAGTTTTCTTTCTCCATAGGCCTTGCAGATGTTTTCTAACTCCACAGTCGTTTTTCCCATTCTTGTAGAAATAGAACTTAATTCTACCTGCGAATCCTGCACCGGAGCCTGACGGTCTCTCAGCTCTTCATAGCGCTGGATATGTGCTTTCTGTTTTGTGGAACGTGCCCTTGCACCCCTGCGTATCCATTCCAGTTCCACACGCAGGATCGACTGACGTTTTCGTTCACTGGCTGCTTCCATTTCCTGCCGCTGGGTTTTTAATTCCAGATACCCGGAATAATTCGTCTGATAACTATAAATTTTTCCTTTATCAATCTCCACGATCCGGTTGCACACACTGTCCAAGAAATACCTGTCATGTGTTACCATGATAAGCGCACCTCTCCATTTTTTCAGATAATCCTCCAGCCAGTCTGCCATATCATTATCTAAATGGTTTGTAGGCTCATCCAGCAGCAGAATATCTGCCGGGGAAAGAAGTACGGATATCAGCGCAAGACGCTTTCTTTGTCCACCGGATAACTGTCCTGCAGGCTGCATAAAATCTTTAATGCCAAGCCGCATCATCATTGCCTTGGCATCACTTTCAACAGACCAGCGGTTTTCATCCGTTACATTTCCTTCCAGCACACATTCCAGACTGCTTTTTTCCGGTTCGAATTCCGGATGCTGCGGCAGATAACGTATGACCACATGGTTAGCAGTCGTAACAGTTCCCTCATCCGTCTCCTCTTCCCCCATGATCATCCGCAGAAGCGTTGTCTTTCCGGTTCCATTGATACCAATAACACCTATCTTCTCCCCATCCTGCAATGAAAATGATGCACCATCAAACAAGCTTCTT
>ENA-OQCN01000640-OQCN01000640.1-human-gut-metagenome-genome-assembly--contig:-NODE-640-length-18534-cov-3.143369_pt1 | contig 18534 bp, 27 predicted proteins | sample MGYA00242497_ERZ504576 | MGnify/ENA primary metagenome ERZ504576 (study PRJEB26092, sample SAMD00036296) | human gut metagenome | host: Homo sapiens | study: EMG produced TPA metagenomics assembly of... | reverse complement strand
GCAGGGCAGGGGACAGCGGCCTCGGCCTTAGCCCAGCCCGCGGCGGGCACGGCAGGCAGTGCGCCGACGCCGGGGCATAATTCACGCCCAGCGGATTCCAGGTGGAAACCGGGAGGCGGTTCATGGTTGTAGTCATATATATCACCTTAAACTCAATGCTAAGGCTTCCCCCTCGGGGGAAGCTGTCCGCGAAGCGGACTGATGAGGGCAAAGCTTGCGGCAGCGACCCATTAACGGGCAATCATGGCAAACGCGTCCTCATCCGGCCTCGGGCGGGGCCTCGGCCATCTTCCCCCATCGGGGGAAGGCTTACAATCAGCCAATGCTTCCCTTCATCTCCAGATGAATCAGGTTGTTCATCTCCACCGCATATTCCAGCGGCAGCTCCTTGGCGATGGGCTCGGCAAAGCCGCCGACGATCAGGGCGCGGGCGTCCTCCTCGGTCATGCCGCGGCTCATCAGGTAGAAGATGGCCTCCTCGCTGATGCGCCCGATCTTGGCCTCGTGGCCGACGTCCACGGCATCACAGCGGATGTCCATGGCCGGGATCGTGTCGGAGCGGCTGCGGTCATCCAGCATCAGGGACTCGCAGCTCACGCTGGACTTGCTGCCCTTGGCGTTCGGCAGCACAACGACGGACGAGCGGAAGTTCGACACGCCGCCGTCGCGGGCAATGCTCTTGGTGGAAATATGGCTCGTCGTGTTCGGCGCGGCGTGCACGACCTTGGCACCGGTGTCCAGATCCTGCCCGGCACCGGCAAACGTGATGCCGGTGAACTCCATGCGGGCACCCTCGCCCTGCAGGACGCTCATCGGGTACAGGCAGCCCGTGTGGGAGCGAACGAGCCGGAGACCCACTCAATCGTGCCGCCCTTTTCGACCCGCGCACGCTTGGTGTTCAGGTTGTACATATTCTTGGACCAGTTTTCAATCGTGGAGTAGCGCACGCGCGCACCCTCACCGACGAAAATCTCGACGCAGCCTGCGTGCAGGTTGGCGACGTTGTACTTCGGGGCCGAGCAGCCTCGATAAAGTGCAGGTATGCGCCCTTGTCCACGATAATCAGGGTGTGCTCGAACTGGCCCGCGCCGGGGGCGTTCAGGCGGAAGTAGGACTGCAGGGGAATGTCCACATGCACGCCCGCCGGGACGTAGACGAAGGAACCGCCGCTCCACACAGCGCCGTGCAGCGCCGCAAACTTGTGGTCCGTGGGGGGCACGCACTTCATGAAGTGCTCCTTCACCATGTCGGCGTAGGGGCCGGTCAGGGCGCTCTCCATATCGGTGTAGACGACGCCCTGCGCTGCGACCTCCTCCTTGACGTTGTGGTAAACGACCTCGGAGTCGTACTGTGCGCCGACGCCCGCCAGGCTCGAGCGCTCGGCCTGCGGAATGCCCAGACGCTCAAACGTGTTCTTGATGTCATCGGGCACATCGCTCCACTTGCCGCGCATCTCGGTGTTGGGGCGCACGTATGTGACGATATTGCGCATGTCCAGCCCCTCCAGGGACGGGCCCCAGTTGGGAATGGACGCCTTGTTGTAAATGTCCAGCGCCTTCAGGCGGAATTCACGCATCCAGTCGGGATCGTGCTTTTCTTTAGAGATCTGCTCCACGATCTCTGCCGTCAGGCCAGAGTTGACCTCAAACGCCGCGTTGACCTTGTCCTTGATGTCGTAGACACTGCGGTCAATCTCGGCGACCTCGGTCTTTTCAGTCTCGAAGGCTCTCATTTGGCTTCGTCCTCCTTCAGCGCGGTGAAGCCTTCCTCAATGATCTCATTGACGAGGCTGCCGTCGCCGGTGCGGACAATGCGGGCGTCGTCCAGCACATGGACGTAATCGACCTGCAGACCCTCCAGGATCTTGGCGTTGTGGGTGATGATGATGAGGGCGTTGTCCGCGTTGTGGTACGCCTTGATGCCGCTGGCAACGGTCTTGACCGCGTCAACGTCGAGGCCGGAGTCGGTCTCATCCAGCAGGGCCAGCGCGGGCTTGAGCATGAGCAACTGCAAAATCTCAGCCTTCTTCTTCTCGCCGCCGGAGAAGCCGACGTTCAGATAGCGGTCCGCGTAGGACGGGTCCATGTTCAGGGCCTCCATCTGGGCGGCCATCTCGCGGCGGAACTTCATGACCTTGACGGGCTTGCCGGTCACAGCACCGGCAGCCGTGCGCAGAAAGCTCTCCAGCGTGATGCCGGGGATCTCCTCCGGCGTCTGGAAGGACAGGAACATACCCGCGCGGGCGCGCACGTCGCGGTCTCGTGGGTGATGTCCTGCCCGCGGAAGATGATCTGACCGCGGGTGACGGTGTAGCGGGGATCGCCCATCAGGCGCTCATCAGGGTGGACTTGCCGGCACCGTTGTGACCCATCAGTACGTGGGTCTCACCGGCGTTCACCGTCAGGTTCAATCCGTCGAGAAGGATCTTATTTTCCTCACCGACGACGACCTGTAAATCTTTGACTTCCAGCAGCGGGCTGCTCATGGAAAAAACACCTCCAAGTGGTATAACCGGGCTTTTGGGCACAAGTGTCCCCCGGATAGTTTTGCTCTACCGAACTATACTATACTATTTTTATAGGGATTGCAAGAGGGGAACGCAAGAAATTGACACAGAACGATGAAATCGGCCAATTTTCAGCCGATTCGGGGCAAAACAAAAAGGCTCGAAGCGAATGCTTCAACCTTGATGGCTGCCCCAGTCCGACTTGAACGGACGACACCCTGATTAACAGTCAGGTGCTCTAACCAACTGAGCTATGGGGCAATATTCAATTGCTGTCGCCGTCAGACGACTTTTATAGTATAGCAACCTCGAGCGCCATTGTCAAGTGGATTTGCGAAAAAAGTTGAAAAAGTTGAAGAAGGCCGCTCTGCCGCGGCGAGCTCCGATTTATCAAAACGAAAGCCGCATCTGGTGCCACGCGACATTTCCATGGGTGGATTTGTCCGTCACACCCTCATCCTGAAACCCGAATTTTGCGTAGTAGGGGAGCAGCCTCTCCTTGCAGGTCAGCACAAGCCCCTTGCGGCCCTGCTGCCTGGCATCGGCAACGGCCCGGCGGAGCAGCTGCCCCGCATAGCCGTGCTGCGGTACTCCGGCAGCGTGTTGACGCCGAAGATCATCTGCCACGCGCCCTGCTCGTTGTGCAGGGCGGCGTCCTCGTACATCACATCCGTCAGGTCCGGTTCGTCCGTGACAAAGCCGTCCACAAAGGCAAGCAGCTTATCCCCCTCATACAGCAGCCAGAAGTGATTGCCGTAATACTGCACTCTGTCGATAAATTCCTTCTCTGTCGCGGCCTCTGCGGGCGGAAAGCATGCCGTCTCCACAGCGGTCAGTGCGGCAATATCCTTCCGGGAAGCGTGCTTTATAACCATGCGTTGTTCCTCCTGGGGGCATAAGCTCTTACCCCTCTGCTATACCACAAAGGCATCGGCCCCCGGGCGTTCAATACCAGAGATTTCAAGACTTGAGAAAGAACCTGTTTATTTTTGCCCGTAATAAGCGTTGGGGCCGTGCTTTCTCATAAAATGCTTGTCCAGCACATGCTGCGGCGCGGGCAGGGCACCGGGGTCGATGGTCAGGGTCAGGATCGCCATCTTTGCGACTTCTTCCAGTACAACGGCGTGGTATACGGCCTGCGCGGCATCCTTGCCCCAGGTGAAGGGGCCGTGGCTGGCGCAGAGCACACCGGGCACATACAGCGGGTCGATGCCGCGGGCTTTGAACGTCTCGACGATGACCTTGCCGGTGTTCTTCTCGTAATCCTCGTCGATTTCCTCCGGCGTCAGCTCCCGCGTGCAGGGGACAGGGCCGTAAAAGTAATCGGCGTGGGTGGTGCCGAAGGCGGGCAGGTCGCGCCGCGCCTGGGCAAAGGCTACCGCGTGGGTCGAGTGGGTGTGCACGATGCCGCCCAACTGCGGGAAGGCCCGGTACAGCTCGAGATGCGTTTTGGTGTCGCTGCTGGGGTTCAAATCGCCCTCGACCTTGTTGCCGTTCAGGTCCATAACAACGAGCATAGCGGGCGTCAATTCGTCATATTCCACGCCGGACGGCTTGATGACAAACAACCCCTTTTCGCGGTCAATGCCCGAAACATTGCCCCAGGTGTAGGTTACAAGCCCGCGGCGGGGCAATTCCATGTTGGCTTCATAAACTTGCTGCTTTAATGCTTCCAGCATAGGTTATCCTTTCTGCTTTAACGCTAAATCGTTCAAGAACAGCCGTTGTTCCGGACTTTCCGCCGCTGGCTGGCGTTGCCCGGCAGCCGAGGATACAAGCCCTTAGGCAATACCGCATAATTCCCGCCTTACGGCTTAAGCACCGCTCCGGCGGCTGCCGCACCTCGCTCGCCGTATCGGCACTTAGAATTATGCGGTATTGCCCTTATTTTACAACGGCGCGCTCGGCTTTCAACGCGGTTTGGTATTGGGTCAAAAAGGCGGCAAACCCGGACTCCTCGGCGGGGTCGGGGGACAGGGTCGTGCTTTGGGCGTCGGCAAAAACGCAGCGGTTCAAATACGCGGCCAGCGTTTCGCCGTCGGCGCGGTGCAGGCGATACGCAGCCAGCAGGGCCATGCCGTAGGAACCGCCCTCACCGGCTGTTTCCATGCAGGTCACAGGAGCACCCGCCGCCGCAGCCAGATACCGCTGGGCCACGCCCGGCGTTTTGAAGATACCGCCGTGGCCGAGCAGGGTATTCACAGCCACATTTTCTTTGCGCAGAATTTCCAGCCCCATCGCCAACGTGGCAAAGGCAGAATAGATATTAGCGCGCATAAAGTTGGCCAGCGTAAACGCACTGTCCGGGCGGCGCAGCAGCAGGGGGACGCCCGCGTCCAGGTGGGTGACGCTCTCACCGGAAATGTAGTTGACGGGCGTGATGCCGCCGCAGTCAGGCGCACCGTACAGCGATTCGTTAAACAGGAGGGTAAACAACGCACCTTTGTCGATGTTTGCTCCGCACAGTGCCGCGCTCTCGGCCAGCAGATCGACCCAGGCGTTCAAATCGCTGGTGCAGTTGTTGCAGTGGACCATGGCGACCGCCGCGCCGTCGGGGGTCGTGACCATGTCGATTTCCGGGTAGACCTTGGACAGCGGCTTTTCCAGGACGACCATGCAAAAATGCTGGTGCCTGCGCTGACATTGCCGGTGCGCGGGGCGACACTGTTTGTTGCCACCATGCCGGTGCCGGCGTCGCCCTCCGGTGGGCAGAACGGTATGCCGGGCTGCAGCGTGCCGGTTGGGTCGAGCCGCTTCGCCCCCTCGACGGTCAGCATACCGGCGTCCTCGCCTGCGGGCAAAACGGTAGGCAGCAGTTTGACAAGATCCACGGGGCAGCCTTGCTTGTCTGCCAGCGCGTTAAATTTTGCGAGCATTGCGGCATCATACTCGCCGGTGGTGCTGTCAATCGGGAACATGCCGCTGGCATCGCCTTCGCCCAGCACCTTGCGCCCGGTCAGCTGCCAGTGTACATAGCCTGCCAGCGTGGTGAAAAAGTCCAGCTGCGGCAGGTGTGGCTCGCGGTTCAGCATGGCTTGGTACAGGTGTGCTGCGCTCCACCGCTGCGGGATGTTGAACCCGAACGCCGAGGTCAACTCTTCTGCTGCCGCGCCGGTCATCGTGTTGCGCCATGTGCGGAACGGTACCAGCAGTTTGCCCGCAGCATCAAACGCCAGATACCCATGCATCATAGCCGAAACGCCAATGCACCCCACTGTGGTCAGCGGCTGGCCACACTTGGCCAGCACATCCGCAGCCAATGCCGCGTAGGCAGCCTGCACACCCTGCCAGACTTCCTCCAGCGGGTAGGTCCAGATGCCGTTTTCCAGCCGGTTCTCCCAGGTAAAATCGCCCTGGGCCACAGGCTTGCAGGTACCGCCCACAAGCACAGCTTTGATGCGGGTGGAACCCAACTCAATGCCGAGAGAACACTGCTTTAAGTCAATCATAGGAATCCTCCTTGACAAAATAAAGGATGGTCTTTATCATAAAACTATCTTAATGTTCGGAAAGGAGCGCACCCATGGGAACCGTTTTCAATAAAAAGGAGCTTTTGGTCCTCTTGCAGGATTTTCACTGCCTTACGGGGCTGCGCTCCGCCGTTTTTGATTCGTATGGAATCGAAGTGCTTGCCTATCCGCCGGAACTGCCAGCTTATTGCCGCTTGATCCGCAGTGTGCTGATGGCAAGACCGGCTGTTACCTGTGTGACCAGGCGGCTTGCCGCAAGGCAACGCGGCAAAAGCAGACGATCATCTACCCCTGCCATGCGGGGTTGATCGAAGTGATCACGCCGGTCCAAATCGATGGTGCTGTTGTGGGCTTTTTGCTGTTGAGCCACATTGTACAGGGGGCCGATGAGCAGAGCGAGTGGAGCTATGCGCAAAAATGCTGCTCGGCTTATGCAATTGATAAAACGGCACTGCAAAAAGCTATAATGCCTTGCCGCGCACGCCCTATCCGGTGCTGAAATCAGCAGCGGATCTGCTGGCTTTGGCGGCGGCTGCATTGTACCAAAAGGGGCTGACGCGGCTGGCAGCGGGCAGTGCGCAGGAAAAGCTGAGCCGCTACCTGGCGGAACATCTGGATGAGACATTGACAAACGAAACGATCTGCCGTGATCTTTCGCTAAGCCGTACCGGGCTGTACTATCTTTCACGGCAGCTCTATGGCTGCGGCATCAACGAGCAGATTACGCACCTGCGCATCCAAAAAGCGATGAAGCTTCTTTGCGATACGAATCTGTCCAATGCACAGATCTGCCAGCAGATCGGATTCCTGGATGACAATTACTTTTATCGTGTTTTCCGTAAACAAACCGGTCTGACACCACGCCAGTACCGTGATTCTATCTTAGCAGATACAGCAAAGACTGAGTAGAGACGATTGTTTTCAATACTGGATTATTGTTCAAACAATTCTGAGGGAAGCGGCAATATTAAATTGTGGCCGGTGACGTGCTATAATAAACCTACATACGGTAAGCCGGTACGGCGCAATTTTGACCGCTGCCTTACGGAAAATTCGCAGCTGCGGAGTATAAACTGCTATGAAAAAATATAAGATCGCGGTGGCCGGGACCGGCTATGTGGGGCTTTCGATTGCCACGCTGCTTTCCCAGCACCATCATGTGACGGCAGTGGTCAACGATCTGGACAAATTTAAGCGGCAGAGTCAGGCCATTCTGGCCAACCGCTACGATGCCTGCCTCAACGATGTGCAGGACAAGGTCTACACAAGAGATCTATTCGGCAGAGACTGAAACGCCTTTCAGCCGCTTTTTGACGGTGAAGTAAGGCTCTCCATGCCATTACCGCACAATATCCCTGTGACTTTTAAAGAGAGGAACACATGTTATATGAAATATGATTATCTGGTAGTCGGCTCCGGTCTGTACGGTGCCATCTTCGCCCATGAGGCCAAGGTCCACGGCAAATCCGTGCTGGTCGTGGATAAGCGCCCCAACATTGCGGGCAACATTTATACCGAGAACATCGAGGGTATCAACGTCCATAAGTATGGTGCGCACATCTTCCACACCAACAACAAAAAGGTTTGGAACTATATCACCCGGTTTGCCGAGTTCAACCGCTTTACAAACTCTCCCGTTGCCAACTATAAGGGTGAACTGTATTCGCTGCCCTTCAACATGTATACCTTTAATAAGATGTGGGGCGTCGTCACACCGGAGGAGGCAGCCACCAAAATTGAGGAGCAGCGCCGCGAGATCACCCACGAGCCGCAGAACCTTGAGGAGCAGGCCATCTCCCTTGTGGGCCGCGACATTTATGAGAAGCTCATCAAGGGCTACACCGAAAAGCAGTGGGGCCGCGATTGCAAGGACCTGCCTGCTTTTATCATCAAGCGCCTGCCTGTGCGGCTGACCTTTGACAACAACTATTTCAACGCGCTGTATCAGGCATTCCCATCGGCGGCTACACCAAGATGATCGCCAATCTTCTGGACGGCATCGAGGTGCGGCTGAACACCGACTACCTTGAAAACAAGGCCGCGCTGGACGCACTGGCTGACAAAATCGTCTACACCGGCCCGATTGACGCTTATTTTGACTACAAACTCGGCACGTTGGAGTACCGCTCCGTCCGGTTTGAGAATGAGCTGCTCGACAAGCCCAGCTTCCAGGCAACGCCGCCGTCAACTATACGGACCGCGAGACGCCGTGGACCCGCATCATCGAGCACAAATGGTTCGAGTTCGGCAAGGACGAGAACGGCAACGACCTGCCCAAAACGATCATCAGCCGCGAGTATTCCTCTGAGTGGAAGCCCGGTGACGAGCCGTATTACCCCGTCAACGATGCTAAAAACGGCGCACTGTATGCCGAGTACAAGAAGCTGGCCGACGCCGAGCCGAAGGTCATCTTCGGCGGACGCCTGGGTGAGTATAAGTATTACGACATGGATCAGGTTATCGCCGCCGTGCTGGACCGCTGCGAAAGCGAGCTGCACTAAAGCACAGCCAAGCGAAAGCACAAAATTCAAAAGGCAGCAAAAGCAGACCCCAAAAGCTAAAATCGGGGTTTACTTTGCTGCCCTTTTTTATTTGCTCAATCCGCTGGCGCCGCTTGCCACAACGCCGCCGTCCATAAGAATGTCTGCTCCGGTCAGGAAGCCCAGCCGCTCATCCAGAAGAAGCGCAAACAAAGCGGCGATTTCTTCCGGCTTTCCGTTGCGCTTGAGAGCAGAGTATTTTTTGAATACATCCGCCTGCCCGCTTTCCAGTACGCCCATCGGCGTGTCAAAGTTGCCGGGTGTCACACTCAGGCAACGCACATTTTTCTCGCCAAAGCGTGCGGCATCGGTCTTAGCAAACCAAATTACAAAATGCTTGGTGATGGCGTAGGCCAGACCCGGGCGGCGTCCTTAGGGGCAATGCCTGCCCGCGCCACCAGCTTTTTGATGAATTTTTCACGGTCAGTGCGCGCCAGCTTGTACGCACCTTGGGCATGACAAACTGCGGGGCAAGGTAGGCGCTCATGCTGGAGGTGTCGATCACACAGCCTCCCGGTGCCATGACCTCATAAAAGGCATCGTTGATATTCACTGTGCCCAGCGCATTGCCGCGCAAAATCTTTTCAGCATCGCCCATGTGAGGGCTGAGGCCCGCAATGTGTAATACCGCTTTTACTTCGCCGCATTCGGCGGCGTATTTGGCCAGCGCAAAACAGCTTTCACGGTCGGAAACATCACAGCTGAACGCTTCAGCCTCGCCGCCTGCACTGCGCAGATCGTTGACTGCCTTTTCCAGCTTGGACGCCGTGCGCCCCACCAAAATCGTGTAATATCCTTCTTCACAGACGAGCTTCGCCGTGGCAAGCCCCATGCCGCTGCCGCCGCCTGTGATAACACAAACCTTCTTCATGCGATTTTTCCCTCCTGCTTGAGCCAAACCGCCAAATCATGCAGGGTTTCCTTGTAGGGACGCGGGGCAAAGCCAAGCTCTTTTTTTGCCTTGGAGCATTCAAAATGGTTGTTGCGCTCCAGATTGTAAACGGCAAACTCAGTCAGTACAGCAGGCTTACCGGTCTTGGCGGCGCGTGCCTCCATCAGCTTGGCGGCAAAATGGGCAAGCGACAGCGGCAGGTAAAACAGACAGCCGCGGCAGCCGGTTTCTGCCTTCAGCATTCGCAGAGTCCCTTCAGCGAAACCTCGTCATTGGAAAGGATGTAGCACTCGCCCTTGCGCCCACGGTCAGCGGCGGCAATCGTACCGGCGGCCAGGTCGCGCACATCGACAAGATTGAACGAGCCCTGCATACCGATGGGCATCTCACCGTTCAGGATCTGGATCAGTGTGCGGGTCGTCTGCCCGATGGCGGGGTCGTTGGGGCCAAGAATACCGCTGGGATGCACCACGCAGGCATTCAGTCCGTCAGCGGCGGCGTCCAGCACCTTCTGGGTCGCCATTGCCTTGCTGCGGCTGTACCAGCCGACCACGCGATTGTCATCGTAGGGAACAAAGCTGTATACCTCATGGATGCTCTCGCCCTTAGGCAGCTCGGGGATGGCGCCGGTGCTGGAAACATAGACGAACTTTTTACACTCAGGGTGATTTTTGGCGGCGTTCAGCATGTTTTCGGTGCCGCCCACATTGACGGCAATCAGCTTTTCACTGTAATTCGGGTTGATCGTCACCATACTCGCGCAGTGGATGCAGACGGTCTGTGTGCCCGGTTCCACGGCAAAGAATTTCTCGCAGTCCTCGGCATTGCAGAGGTCACCCTCAAAGATTTCGACGGCCTTCGGCACAAATTTTACGGCGGGGTCGCCCTTCAGTACAAAAGCGCGCACGGCATCACCGCGCTCCAAGAGCTGTGCGCAGACATTAGTGCCCATAAATCCGGCAGCACCGGTGACAAGATAGATGATTTTCATAGCTGTATCCTCCGTTTTCCCGTAGGTTGTTTTTTGTTTCGATGCTCCTAAGGATACACCGCCAAAATAAACCTTTGGTAAACGGGAAGGTTTATCTTTCGTTTATCTTTGCGCTGTACTATAATAGAACCAAGGAGGATACACAGATGTTTCGTATTTTGATTGCCGAGGATGACCCCAGCACAGCGCGTCTGCTTTGCGCCATCGTAAAGCGAGCGGGCTATGAGCCGCTGATTGCTGCCGACGGTGTGCAGGCACTGGAAATGCTCGACCACAACCATATAGATCTGCTGCTCTGCGATGTGATGATGCCCCGGATGGATGGCTTTACCCTGACCAGGACCATCCGGGAAAGCGGAAGCATGCTGCCTATTTTAATGCTGACGGCCAAGGATATGCCGCAGGACAAGCACACGGGTTTTATCGTTGGCACTGATGATTATATGACAAAACCGCCGGACCGGCAGGAGCTTGTGCTGCGCATCAAGGCTCTGCTGCGCCGCGCCCGCATCGTGGATGAGCACAGGATCACGATAGGGGATGTCGAACTGGACTACGACACCCACACTGTGCGGCGCGGCCACGATGCGCAGGTGCTGCCGCCCAAGGAGTTCAACCTCCTGTACAAGCTGCTGGCTTACCCGGAAAGGACCTTTACCCGGCTGGAGCTGCTGGATGAGATCTGGGGCATGGACAGCGAAAGTGACGACAAAACGGTAAATGTTCACATCAATCGGCTGCGCACCCGCTTTTACGATTGGCCGGAGTTTGAGATACAGACCATTCGCGGCATCGGCTACCGTGCTATAAAGAAGGTGTGATATGGCACAATTTGTAAAAAAGCTGCGCGACTGCGTGCGCACCGTAAATTTGACAATGCTGCTGGTGCTGAACCTGTTTTTCATCGTTACACTGAATCTGACCGTTGCGACGGTGCTGGTGGTATTGGAGGCTGACCACGGCTTTTTTATCCAAGACGGCAGCGTCAGCATCGGCGGCGCACTGGTTATTTTGTATGCCAGCTGTATTTTGATGGCCATCAGCCTTGTGGTTGCGATTCGCCTTGTGTTAATAAAGCCTATCAAAAACATCATACAGGCGATGAACCGGCTGGCGGCGGGGGACTTCACCGTGCGCCTGCAGCCCGCCGCCCACGGGTATGAGCTACCGAGATCCGGGAGTTCAAAGCAGCCTTCAACAAAGCGGCGGAGGAGCTTTCCGGCACGGAGCTGCTGCGCAAGGATTTTGTAAATAACTTTTCCCATGAGTTCAAGACGCCCATCGTCAGCATCAGCGGCTTTGCTGACCTGCTGCTGGACGAGGATGTCACACCTGAGGAGCAGCGAGAGTATCTGCAAATCATCCGCGATGAGAGCAAGCGGCTGGCACAGCTTTCCGGTAGTGTGCTGCTCTTGAATCGTATCGAGGCACAGACCATTCTGACCGACTGTACAGACTTTTCGCTGGATGAGCAGCTGCGCCAGTGCATCCTTGTGACCCGGCAAAAGTGGCGCGATAAGCCGCTGCAGTTTGAGGCCGAGCTGGCCCCCTGCACCTACCACGGCAGCGAAGCGCTGGTAAAGGAGATCTGGCTGAATCTGCTGGATAATGCCGCCAAGTTCAGCCCGGAGAACGGAACCATAAGCGTAACACTGCACTGCGAGCAGGGCAGACCGGTTGTGGCTGTCACTGACCAGGGCTGCGGTATGGACGACGAGACCTGCTGCCATATCTTTGAGCAGTTCTATCAAGGGGACACCAGCCATCGGACGCAGGGCAACGGCTTGGGCCTTGCCATGGCACAAAAAATAGCCGCACTGCACGGCGGCGCTGTCACTGTGGACAGCCGCCCCGGCAGCGGCAGCTGCTTTACAGTAGTTTTGCAGTGAATATTGTTTAATGCCTGTTCAGATCGGCCCGTGGGATCACAGCACGATCCCGCCAAAAAAAGCGCCGTCCCTTTCCAAAAGGGACAGCGCACAGTCTGGGCTGTACAGCAGCCCAACATATTTATTATACCATTTTTTGCCCGGAGCGGCAAGCTTGAAACTGCACAAATCTTTCGCTGCATCGTTGGCATATCTGCGAATAGACGAATCCCAAGGGCTGTGGTATAGTATAGTCACAGAAAGAAAACAGCCGGAGATAAGGAGCAGACAACTCCAAGAGAAGCTGATCTTCCAAGGAGAAATGTCATAAGAAATCTCCAAAGAAAGCAAGACACCGGCGGTATTTCGTAAGGAAGGAGGCTCAAGTCCAATGGCAAACTTTAAAGATCCTATTCATCACCGGCGGGCCTGGGCCTGCTGAATGAAAAAGCGCCGCATCCGAAGCCGCAGGTCATAACCTGTACAAAGAATATTGAACGAGATGTCAGGCAGCTTACTTTTAAACAGCAGACTCAGGGGCCGTCATCAAAGACCCCCATGCAGCATATAGATCAGGATGAAAGAAGCTGGTTATCATGACTGGTTCCACGCCACCCAACAGAGGGTATCTGAAATCTACCTGATCCATAAGGAGAAACTCCAATGTACTAAGTGTCAGAGGTTGATCCTCAATCTCAAAGCCTGAAATTCTGCAAAGGGAATGATTCCCCATGAAAATAGGAACCAACTCCGAAAAATAACGAATAAAGGTTATGAGGCTATGACTCCAATCATTTAGGTACTGCCGGGGCGAACGAAAAGTTCGCCCCGGTTTTGTTTGTGTCACGGTCTCCGGCTCATGTAGGGCAAGCTCAAGCGCCTCAAGGCAAACGGACTTGCATTTCCTACCGGATTTTGTTACTATTATTATATTTTCGATTATTAACAGGATTAAAGGAGATAAAACTGCATGGGCGTAAAAACAGTTTCATCACAGGCTGATGCTGCCAACCCGCTTGGATATGAAAAAGAAGGCAAGCTGCTTGTCGCTTTGCCATTCCCTGCATTATCTCGATGCTGGTGACGTCGCTGTACAACATTGTTGACCAGATCTTTATCGGGCAGGGTGTGGGTCTGCTGGGCAATGCTGCCACCAACATTGCGTTTCCTCTCTCGATTGCCTGCACAGCCATTGCGCTGCTGCTCGGTATCGGCAGTGCGACGAATTTCAGTCTCCAGCTGGGTGCAGGCAATGAAAAGCGTTCTGCTGAATATGCAGGCAACGGCCTGTGTCTGATGGCGCTGTTCGGCACTGTGCTGATGGCGGTCACGCTGCTTTTTCTGACGCCGATGCTGAAATTCTTCGGCGCTACGCCGGATGTTTTTCCCTACGCAGAGGCCTACACTCGCATCACAGCGCTGGGGTTTCCGTTCCTCATTATGAATACCGGCATGAGCAAGCTGATTCTGGCAGACGGCAGCCCGCGCTATTCCATGATGTCGATGCTCATCGGCGCACTTATCAATACGGCCCTTGATCCGCTGTTCATCTTCGGGCTGGATATGGGTATGACCGGCGCTGCACTTGCCACGATTCTCGGGCAGATCGCCTCGTTCTGCATCAGCATGCGGTATCTCTTCCATTTTAAATCTGTACCCTTCTCATGGGGCTGCTTTACGATTGACGGTTACAGAACACGCAAGATCTTCAGCTACGGTGCATCTGCCTGCTTCAACCAGATCGCTATGGCTGTTGTCCAGATCGTTTTGAACAACACCCTTGCACACTACGGTGCACTGTCGATCTACGGCAGCGATATTCCTCTGGCCTGCGCGGGCATCATCTCAAAGGTCAACATGATCTTTATGTCCTTTGTCATCGGCATTTCGCAGGGCGTACAGCCGATCATCGGCTTCAATTACGGTGCTGCGCTCTACCGCCGCGTCAAAAAGAGCTATCTGCTGGCGCTGGCTGTGGCTACCGGGCTTTCTCTGGCAGCGTTTGCCTGCTTCCAACTTTTCCCGCGGCAGATCATCAGTATTTTCGGCACCGGCAGCGAGATGTACTACCAGTTTTCGGAGCGGTACTTCCGCATTTATATGTTCCTGACGCTGATCAACGGCATCCAGCCGGTCACCTCCAACTTCTTCAACTCGATTGGCAAGGCGCGCCTCGGCGTATTCATGTCCCTGACACGCCAGATTTTGTTCCTGCTGCCGCTCATCGTCATCTTCCCGCTCTTTATGGGCATTGACGGCGTCATGTACGCAGGCCCCATTGCGGATGGCGCTGCCGCCATTGTCTGCGGCCTTTTCACCGTGCGTGAGCTGCGGGAGCTGACCCGCCTGCAGCAAAAAACTGAAAAAACGAACTGAGGCACCTGCAAAGCGCCCCCGCATCACTGTGCGGGGCGTTTTTCTGTCCCGTTACGGCTTTCGCGTATGGGCGATATGACGAAAAAATCTGTGCCTGATTAGCAAAAAGGTAGAAGTACAGGAAACCACTTGAATATTGCCGGTTTCCGCACTACAATGGAAACCAGAAAACTAAATCGGGTTTCCACAGGAGGCAAGTGATGGACGAACACAACGAGCTGCGCACAAGACTGCGCGCAGTCGGAATGGAGCTGTTCCGCAGGGACGGGCTGCGCTTTACGATGCAGCAGGCCGCTGCGATGATGCACATCAGCAAAAAGACGATCTACGCAGTCTACCCCTCCAAGGAGGCGCTGCTGCTGGATATGGTGGACGATGCGTTCACAAGAATCCACGCCCGCAAGCAGCGCATCCTTGACGGCCCCGGCACTGGCTGAAAAGCTGCGGGCGGTCATTATCGCCCTGCCGGAGGAGTACACCGCGCTGGATCTGCAGCAGATGGATCTTTTGGATGAAAAATATCCCAGAGTCGCAGCGCGCGTGCGGGAGCATCTGGAAACCGGCTGGGAGCCTACCTTGGCACTGCTGGAGCAGGCGATGGGGGAGGGCGTTATCCGTCGGGTATCCCTGCCGGTTCTGCAGCGGATGATCTCCGCTTCCATTGAGGATTTTCTTGCAGACCGCACGCTCGATGCGCAGGCATATCCTACACGGATGCCTGGATGAGATGATTTCCATTTTACTGGAGGGGTTGTTGGTACGATGAGATACAGTCTTTGCAATCACTGGGAATTTACAGAGCAATGGAGCGATGCCTTCTGTCGGGGTGAACCTGTTGGCTGTCGTCCGGTGCGTCTGCCCCATACCTGCCGGGAGCTGCCGCTCCACTACGCAGACCCCTCTGACTATGAGATGGTCTGCGGTTACCGTCGCACGCTGACCGTTCCCGATGCGCCCCGGGTATTCCTGCGCTTTGACGGTGCCGCCCATCAGGCGGAGATCTACCTGAACGGCCAGCTGGCCGGGCAGCATCAGGCGGTTACACCGGCTTTACCATCGAAATTACTGACCTTGTGCGCCGCGGCGAGGAAAATCTGCTGGCCGTGCGGCTGGATACGCGCGAGGACCCCAGCCTGCCGCCCTTCGGCTTTGTCATCGACTACCTGACCTACGGCGGTCTATACCGGGAGGTCTGGCTTGAAACCTCGCCGCAGAGCCGTGTGAGCGATCTTTTCGTGTACACACCGACGCTGACCGAGGCTGCCGTACAGCTGACCGTTGAGGCACCGGAAAAGGCCGCAGCGCTGCGCGTCCGGCTCTGCAGCAGTGCGGGCGAGATGCTGGTGAGCCGCCAGCTGCCCCCGGCAGAATCGGCGGAATGCCGTCTTACGCTGCCTGACGCCGCGCCATGGGACACCGAGCATCCGAATCTCTATCGCTGCATAGCAGAGCTGCTCGATACCGAGCAGGTGCTGCACAGCCGTGAGACCACCTTCGGCTTTCGGACGGCTGCGTTCCGGGCGGACGGCTTTTACCTGAACGGGAAAAAGACCTTTCTGCGCGGGCTGAACCGCCACCAAAGCTACCCCTACATCGGCTACGCCGCGCCGGAAAGCCTGCAGCGGCAGGACGCCGCATCCTGAAAAACGAGCTGCACTGCAATGCGGTGCGCACGAGCCATTACCCGCAAAGCCAGTATTTTCTTGATGAATGTGACCGGCTGGGCCTGCTTGTATTTACCGAGCTGCCCGGCTGGCAGCACATCGGTGATGCGGCATGGAAGGACCGCGCCTGCGCCATGCTGCAGGAGATGCTGCTGCAAAACTGCAATCACCCCAGCATCATACTGTGGGGTGTGCGCATCAACGAGAGCGTAGACGATGACGAATTCTATACGCGCACCAATAAAATCGCCCACGCACTGGATCCGAGCCGGGCGACCTCAGGCGTGCGGTATCTGGAAAAGAGCCATCTCTTGGAAGATGTTTACGCCTACAACGATTTCTCCCACAACGCTCAAACGCCGGGGCCAAGCGGAAAAAGGATGTAACGCCTGATTTGAGCAAGGCTCTGCTGATCTCAGAATGCAACGGCCACATGTACCCCACCAAGCCCTGTGACGATGCCCCGCACCGGCAGGAGCATGCCCTGCGCCATGCGCGGGTGTTGGACGCCGCCTACGCAGATGGAGAGCATGCGGGCTGCTTTGGCTGGTGTATGTTTGATTATGCCACCCACAAGGATTTCGGCTCCGGGGACCGCATCTGCTATCACGGCGTGCTGGACAGCTTCCGCAATCCCAAGCTGGCGGCGTCCGTCTACGCATCGCAGGGCGGGGAGGAGCCGGTGCTGACGGTCAGCTCCACGATGGACATCGGTGACTATCCTGCCGGGCAAATCGGCACGGTCTATGTGTTTACCAACGTCGAGCGGGTGGATCTTTACAAAAACGATGTGTTTGTGACGACCCTGCACAAAAACGGCTGGACGGCGCTGCCGCACCCGCCGCTGGCCGTGGATGACACAATCGGTGTCCTGCTTGAAACGCAGGAGCATTTTGACAAGGCCAAGCCGATACGCTGCGCGACTGTCTGCTTGCAGCCGGGCGTTACGGCTTGGCCGGGCTGCCGCTGCGCTACAAGCTGAAGCTGGCGTGGTGCATGGTGCGCTATAAGATGAGCTTTGCGGACGGTGTGGCGCTGTACGGCAAGTATGTCGGCAACTGGGGCGGCGCGGCTACGCGTTGGCGGTTCGATGCCAAAAACGGGGATACCGTAGTAAAGAGCGTCACGCTCTGCCCCAGCCACCGGCTGCATCTTGAGGTAACGCCCTCCGCCACCGTCCTGCGGGAGGGTGACACCTACGATATGGCCGGAGTTCGGGTGCGGATCCTTGATGAAAACGGCAGTCCTGCCGTCTATGCACAGCTGCCGCTGACCTTTGCCGTGACCGGTGCCGCCGTGCTGGTCGGCCCTGCGGCGGCAACCGCCGAGGGCGGCATGGGCGGGACTTATCTGCGCACAGTCGGCAGACAGGTACAGCCGCGCTGACCGTCTCGGCCCCGCAGTGTGCGCCTGTCACCGTAGAATTTACCGTCACAAAGAAGGAGTGTGCAGTATGGAACTGACAACAAAGCAAAAAGCCGCCTTCGGCATCGGCGCAGTGGGCAAGGATATGGTCTACGCGCTGTCTGCCTCCTATGTCATGTACTATTATCAGGATGTGCTGGGCCTGCCTGCCACCTTTGTCGGCCTGATCCTGATGATCGCGCGTGTGTTTGACGCCTTCAACGATCCCTTTATGGGGGTGCTGGTGGCCAAGACCCGCACCCGCTGGGGACGGTTCCGTCCGTGGATCCTCAGCGGCACCGTCCTGAATGCGGTGGTTCTCTACGCGCTGTTTGCCGCGCCGGTGCTGGAGGGTGCCGACATGATGGTCTACTTCAGCGTCATCTACATCCTGTGGGGCGTCACCTACACGATGATGGACATTCCTTACTGGTCGATGATCCCCGCCGTGACCCGCACCCCTGCTGACCGAGAAAACCTGTCAGTCGTGGGCCGCACCTGTGCGGGCGTCGGCTCGGCGCTCATTGCGATGTTTACCATGCTGCTGGTTGGTGCTTTGGGCGGCGACAGCGAGCGCACCGGCTTCCGCTGGGTAGCACTGCTCGTGGCTGTCATCTTTGTGGTTACCGAGCGATCTGCTGCGCCAGCGTCAAGGAGACCGGCAGCGCCGAGATAAAGACCGCCACCGTCGGCGAGATGTTCAAGGCGCTGTTTTCCAACGATCAGCGCTTGTGGTCGTAGGCAGCATCGTTTTGATCAACTCGGCGCTGTATCTGACCTCCAACTTTATCATCTATTTCTTCAAGTACGATTTCGGCGGCAC
>ENA-OQCN01000637-OQCN01000637.1-human-gut-metagenome-genome-assembly--contig:-NODE-637-length-18594-cov-3.079385_pt1 | contig 18594 bp, 32 predicted proteins | sample MGYA00242497_ERZ504576 | MGnify/ENA primary metagenome ERZ504576 (study PRJEB26092, sample SAMD00036296) | human gut metagenome | host: Homo sapiens | study: EMG produced TPA metagenomics assembly of... | reverse complement strand
TAAGCGTTAAATTCTTTTCCGACCACTCCGAAACAAGCTCCGGGTGTACTTCTGCTAAACTGTTATTCATAGCCAAACCTCAACCTCCTTGTGCTTAGATATATGAAGTTTTAGCTTTTATCTTGTAGTTTGCGAATATCCATATAAATAGAAAAAGCCCTTTGAGAAAAGGATTTTCTCCTCTCTCAAAGGGCAAGTTCAAAACTGGATTTTATCGTGTGCATTACATAAATAAAAATTCAATTTTACTCTGCATTATCACAATATATCTCTATTGCATCTGCTACAAATATTGCTGTACCTTCTCCACCATATGCATCAATATTTGTTGTAAAATCTCCACCTCCTGAATACATTTTTCCTAATCCACGCAAAATCTTATTTGTACAAGTATATAAGTTTTGGGTAATATAATCCTGTAATCTTCTTACAAGATTCTGTGCATCATCAGATGCTGGATTCATATTCTTCATCTCTCCGGCTTCTTTAAAAAAAAGCATAAATCTATCTGCTAAGATTTTCTCATCTTCTTCAGTTCGATTCTTTTGCTTTTCTTCCATCTCCTTATATTCTGGTGTATTACCGTATAATTCCTTTGCCTGTCTGCTATATTCATCTAATTTACTTCTATCAAAAGCCTTAAAATCCATGTGTTTCACTCCTAACAATTTTATTCCAAGAGCAAAGTTCATTAAGTTCTCAATATGTTCCTTTTTAAGCTTAAGCAGCTCTATTTGTTGTTCTAAAGCTTTGCTTCTGTCAAAATCAGGACTATTAACAATCATCTTAATGTCTTTAAGAGGAAACTCCAATTCTCGAAACAGCAAAATATGTTGAAGGCGTTCCAAATCTGCATCGTCATACAATCTGTAACCCGCATCGGTGTATCCCGTCGGATGTAAAAGACCAATCTTGTCATAATATTGTAGAGTGCGTATACTCACTCCGGCAAGCTTACTCACTTCATTTACTGTCATCATCATCATTTCCTCCTCTCTCGATAAATATACTTTAAACCATTACGCAACGTAGGAGTCAACAGTTTTTTCAAAAAATATTTTATACAAATTCCCGATTTGTATTTCTGTTTGTTTTAAAAATGGGCAATCCCGATTGGAATTGCCCATTCGTTATACTATGTATCTTAACATAATATTTTATATTTCACAATCCCTTTGAGAAAAGGCTTTCTCCTCTCTCAAAGGGCAAGTTGGCAAACTGGAAATTGTCTGTTTGTTTACTTGTCTTTTGGATTAATATCAAAATCCAAAATAATACCACAATGATCAGTAAAAGCTAAAGTTCTAAAATCAATTCTGATTTCTTTTAAATTTAAAAAATTTTTCTTTGCCAATATATAATCAATATGTCTATTTCCAACAAATGTTCTAATTTTATTTTTCTTACTATCTGCTTTTATTTTTTTCCCAAAAAAATTTATATAATATGCTTTTTCTTGATTTATACCTTCTTGCCATAAATCAATGTAATAATTATCATTTAAAAGCTCTTCTAAATATTCTTGATTTTCATTATTTGAACATGCATTAAAATCACCGCAAATAATTTTAGAGTCACTTTTCTTAATTTTTGACAGTATCTTTTCACGCTTCCTCTCGTTTTCTCTTTTTTTATCAATTAATGGGAGATGAACACCTGCAAATTTATATTTTTCATATTCAACAAATACACAAGTGTAATCATCATTCAAATCAATATTAGACTTTGAAATATTCTCATCTTTACTAATTGCTACTGATAAATGAATTCGGCTATCAATAGGTTCTTTATAATTTCCTGCCCATTCTGCATGATATTGTTTATTAATCCTGTTATATCTACACTCTTGAATAAATGCTATATCAGGTAAAATAAAGTTAAAGTAATCATTAAAACTGTCATCAATAACGAAATTAAACATATTCATATTAAGTGTCAATAATAGCATTTTTTACCCCTCACAAATTCTGATTTGTATTTCTGTTTATTTTAAAAATGGGCAATCCCGATTTCAGGACTGCCCATTCATTCTGCTAATTATGCGATTTTTTCTTGCTTGCACTTAATTTTGCATCAATTGATGTAGTTTGATGTAAATCGCTGTTTTTTAGTTTTTTATCAAATGAAGTACGTCCCGTCTATTTTGTAAAACGGTACATCTTTACATCATCTTAATAGAGCTTTGCACCTGCCGGGATATGGTTATCTACCATTAAGAGGTGGAGTTTTTCCTCACCCTCTTCTGTATGAACGGCGGAAAGGAGCATACCGCAAGAGTCAATACCCATCATTGCTCTCGGTGGAAGATTTGTGATTGCCACAAGTGTCTTGCCGACTAACTCTTCCGGCTCATAATAAGCGTGAATACCGCTTAAAATTGTGCGGTCTGTGCCTGTTCCGTCATCAAGAGTAAACTGTAACAGTTTCTTTGATTTCTTAACAGCCTCGCAAGCCTTTACCTTTACCGCACGGAAATCACACTTGCTGAATGAGTCAAAATCTACAAAGTCTTTGAACATAGGCTCGATTTCAACCTTAGAGAAATCGATAACCTCTTCTTTTACTTCTTCCTTAACTTCGGGTGCTTTTTCAGCAGACTTTTTATTGTCGCTGTCTAAAGACTTCATCGTGGGGATTTTTAATGAGATTGCTTCACCATGCTTCGTGATGCTTCGCAGTGCTGTTTCACTATGAAACCTCCCATTCACTACGCTTCGTGATGCTTCATTATCCTCGCAGATTTGCTGTCAATTTGCTGTCCTTTGAAGAATTTTGCTGTCAAGCAAAACGGCTCATTGAGCCCTTCTTAAAACACGTTCAATGTTGCAGCCAAACGTTCAAATGATTCCTGTTTTTTATCCTCTGTCGCCTCGCATAAATGTCCATCGTTGTCTTGATGTCCTTATGCCCCATAATGGACTGGATGACCTTCAGGTTGGTCTCTTGTTCGCAAAGTCTTGTGCAGAATGTGTGTCGCAGATGATGTGCTGAAAAATCCGGCAGCATCACCGCTTCACGGCGTTCCTTTTTGGCGTTGACTTCCTCTCTGGCATTGTAATCCGAGACGATACGCTTGATTGCCCGGTTGACAGATTGCGGATTGGGAACATTCCCGAAGCGGTTGCAGAAGATAAATCCATGCATACCGTCAATCTCCACATCATTCCAACCGTTTTCCAACTGTTCTTCCCGAAGCATCTCAAAAGCGTCTTTCACGGAATCCAACATCGGGATTGTTCGCTCACCGGCTTTAGTTTTCGGCTTTGAGATATGCTGTACAGACGTGCGGCTTTCGCCTACCGGATAATACACCAGACTATGATTGATGCTGATAACACGTTTTTCATAGTCCAGGTCTTCCCAGCGAAGTCCCAATGCTTCCCCGATGCGGCAGCCTGTTCCCAAAAGGATGGTGAACATAGCCCACCAATGACAGTACACCGGATGATTGGCGATATGCTCCATAAATGCCCGCTGCTGCGGAACGGTAAGAGCGTGTCGCACTCCGGTATCGTGGTCAGAGTTTTTCTTGACCTCTGCCATTACTCCGTCCGTGGGATTGTTGCGAATGATGTCATCCCGAACTGCCAGTTGGAATGTCGGATGCAGAAGCGTGTGGATGCTTTCCAGCGTGTTGATCTGGATCTCCTGTTCCTCCAACAGACAGTTGTAGAATTGAAGCACATCCGAGAACTTGATGTCCGCTATTTTCTTGTTACCAAAGGTATCTCGAATAAAGCGGTCATACATATACAGATAATTGCTTCTCGTGGTCTGTCTGAGAGTTGTTTTCAAGCTCATATACCGGTCAAACAGGAAATTCACCGTTGCTTTTCCGGCAACATAAATATCCAAACCATCCAACTGATTTTTGGTAAGCTCTGCTTCCTTCTCTCTGAGAGTCACAAGGTCATTTGCGTAGAGATACTTACGCCGTCCAAGCGGGTCTGTATAGGTGTAAACATATCGCTTGTCGGAGCTTCGCTGCATCTCTCCTTTTCGCAGGGCTCTGCCCCGCAAATCTTTTCTTGTCTTTGCCATATCAATTCCTCCTTCAAAAAATGAAGAAGGGCTCGATATTACTCAGGTTTGGATAGTATTTTCTCCAATGCCTGCAAGACAACTTCTGTCACACTCATATTATGCTGTTCGGCGTAAGAACAAATCTGCTGATACAGGGAGTCTCCGACACGAACACTCAGTATTTTCTTTTTTGAATGTTCCGACTTTGGTCTTCCCATATCTGCCATAGCTGTCCTCACACCTCCACGATAATATTATACTTATTGTATGACAAAAAGTCAATACTTATCGAGCCCTTCGTTAAAAAACGTCTTAAAATATCTTCCGCAGATTAAGCAACACGGAAAGTTTCGAGGTATTTGTCCAAAATCTCGCAGTTTACGAGGGCAACCTTGTCGATCTTATAAACTGCCTTTGCTTCCTTTGCCAGCTCCTGAAATTTTGTCAAGCCGAGGCTATACAGCTCGGCACCCTCCTGATAACGGACAAATTTCTTTGCCATCTGCTTTGTTGCTTCAACATCCTTGCGGCTATAACCCATAGGCAAATCTCCTTTCTGCTCCTTTTATCTATCAAATTTCTTATCGTGTTTCTGTACGTTCGTTCTGTGTGTATATGCTGCCAGCACTTCCTTCGGAATACGGTCAAGAATTGCCGTTACCCGTTCATAATCGCTTTGCAGCCTTGCTTCCTGCAGCTTTTTGAGCGTACTTTGCTTCTGGCTTTCTTCCAGAGCATCAGCAAGGTCGGCGTTTTTCTTCTCCAACGCTTTCTGCTTACCGCTGACTGTCTTGAAGAACTTTTCGTATTTCTTCATCTGCGTTTCCATAGCGGCAACATTGGGGATATACTTTTCAAGAAATGCCGCAATCTGCGCTGACCTTTCCTTGTAGTTGGTGAACTTCATGTCGGAGAGCATTTCTTCCAACTTGTCGTGCTGCTTGGTGAGCCTTGCCATCTGCTTGAACACCTTGTGGGGATGTGGTCACGCCCGGTCTCGCTTGCGCTTTCGCCACGCTCCAGATCGGGATATTTCTTAACCATGTGTTCCCAATACTTGTCCTGCCACTGGGTCAGCTTTTTCTTGTTGTCCAAAATCTCCTTGGCGCACAGACGCTTATCCTCGGTCAGCGGGACAAAACAAAGGTGCATATGAGGCGTTTTTTTCGTCCATATGCACCACGGCAGATATGATTGTTTCGGGGGCTTGATTTTGCTTGATGAACTCCAATGCTTCGTTAAAAAACTCTTTGATCTCCGCACGTTTCTTGCCTTTGAAGAACTCCGGCGTAGCGGTGATCAGAGCCTCCACCACACGAACGCTGTCAGAGCGTGTACGGCAGCCTGCTTCTGCAATCTGCTTTTCGGATTCCGCCCGGTATCTGCGTTCCGGTTTGATAAGGTGGAAATTGAGGTGTGTGCGGGTAGGGTCAATGTCGGGATTGCTGGCGTATTTCTCCTTGGTGCGCTCATTGTGCGCCTCGATGCCGCTGATCTCCGGTCCCTTGTACTTGGCAAATCGTAAAATAGCGTACTGCGGTGCTGCCATCAGCGGTCACCCCGCTTTCTCCATACGATTTCAAAGCCCAGCACTTCGGCAAGCTCCATGACCTCTTTATAGCGGATACTTTCTCTTTGCAGCTTGGCAGACAGATTGGAAACGCTGTCCGACCAACCGTATTCATCGTGCAGCAGGTCAACAACCTCCTGCATCGTAAAACCGGCACGAATGATTTGTGCCTTGATTTCGTTTCGTACATTCATATTCAAAATCCTCCGTAATTTAGTTAATAAAATAGCGAAGCCTGTACACCCCTTGGCGTATCCACTTCGCTGCATCGTGAAATATTCAGTTGTGATAAAATTCGCCCAGAATTGCCGTTATGATGTCCTGTCTATAGGTGACACCCACCGACTTTCCTGTTCCGTTTGACTTTGGTTGAAATAGTGCATTTCACCATTGTTCCGTTAATCTGCTTCGCTGTTCCGAGAAGCACGATTTCGTGAAATGATTTCTGCCCACGGTCAATTAGTTTGCGGATTTCACCTGTCTTGATTTTCAGCCTTGAAATATAGGGCTGTATTGCAACAGATTTCCTATATAGCGGCATTTGGGGTAAAACGCTGCGTACATACGTACACAGGAGATGATGGAAAAATCAATCGTCCCAGCCCTCCGGTACGTACGTACGCTCCGAAACATCATAAAACCCATTTATATTAGGTCTGGTAATAGCCTCAATACCGAAAAAGCCCCACACTCGCCGTCCGGCTGAATTTGTGATCTTGTTGCAGTATTCCAAATTGTACTTGCTCTGATTGGCAATGACCGCATCGCTGAAGCTGCGTTTTTTCAAAGGCGTAAGATTGTTTTCCTCGCACCACATCCGATAAATCTCATATAAATCCTTGGAGCTGATAGTAGAGTCCGCTTTCAGTCGGATATAGCCCTCCGATTCCAGAAAATCAAAGACATTGTTGTTATCCCGCTTCACAGCCTCTCTGTTGTCCTTTGTACGCTGACTTTCCGTAAACTTGAAGTTATTGGCGACCAGCGCTGTAAACCTTCAAATGCCCACAGGAAAATTCCCTCTGCCTCCGCCTTCATCTTTTCAGCAAGGTCGGGATCGTCAACTCTCCCCGCAGGCTTTTCCTTGGTTGTCAGAACAAGCTGTCTGCGGTAAAAGCCATCGCTACGGTCATAGAGTGCTTGCAAATCGCCGTTAGAGAATGCCAGCAGACGGACGAACATCCAGCCCTGGTAGCTCTGCTTGCCCTTACGTTCCAGATCCATTTTGCCCTGTGCTGTGACAATGGATTTCACATAGTTGGTCTGACGCAAGGCTTCCATCCTCATATCGTCATCCACACAGAGCAAAATGTGTTCCAGGTCAGCTCTGGCAAAGCGGTTTTCAGACACTTTTCCTATACTGCCGTCTTTCATATTGCTGCCGAGCAGTGCCCACAACACGGCACCGATTTGGGACTTGCCCTCGCCGCCGTTGCCCTTAATAATCATCATGCGCTGTCCTTTATTGCTGGGAATCAGGCTGTACCCGATAAATTCCTGCAAGGTGGGAATATCTTCTGCATACAAAAGCCCCTCCAGAAAAGAAAGCCATCGGGCGGGAGCCGGTGTGTCAGGGCGATAGCTACCGGCAATCTGCTACGCACGATGTCCGATCTGCCATCAACAAAGCTACCATCCAGCTTCAAGGTGCCGTTTGACAGATGGATACGGTCAGCTTCCGGTGCGAAGTCATCTACATGAGCTGCCAGCTTCATCACTTCCAGAATATTGGTGATTTTGCGGGGGATGTTATTCACAGCGCAGCACTTCAATTCCTCGTAAATCTCCCCACGGAGAGGAAGATCGTCGGTCACTCTGCCATCCGGCGTGAAGAACGCTCCATTGGAAAAGATAATCTTACGATGACTGAGAAAATCATCACAGAACAGAGCCTCATTGATATTCGTGCCGTCAAACCAAATGGGAGTATTCATATCAACCGATTTCCGTTTCATTACGGGTTGCCACCTCCTTATCCAACCGTTTCAGTCGTTCTTCCAAGCCATCAATCGTTCCCTCCTTGCGGAGCATATCCACAGCCTTTACACGGACTTCCAGCTCCGCAAAGGTCAGAATATCTGTCAGATACTCAATATAGTCAAGCATCTGACAGGCTTCCACAAAACGGTCATCAATGGTTTCCTCCGGTGTCTTAGGTGCGTACTGCACCTTCCAGCGTTCCAGAAGGTGCAGATAATCGCACAATACCCGATGACAACGCAGTTCTTCTTTCTGGAACGCCCTTGCCATTGGATATTTCGGTTTTTGCAGCGCAGCCGCAGCAGGCGCTTGTCCGGGTCAATACCGAAGTCATACGCCAGCTTTTGTGCCGCTTGCAGGCTCGTCAGGTCATACAGTCTTGCCACGAAGTCGATCACATCCCCTTTTGCTCCACAGCCGAAGCAATAGAAGTAATCTTCGTTCAGCTTCATGCTGGGAATGCGGTCATCGTGGAAGGGACAGCAGACCATGTTGTTACGGCTTACCTTCAAGCCGTAGTGTTCGGCAGCTTGCCTTACCGTGACAGCCGCCTTGATGGTTTCAAACAGATTCATACGCATACCTCCGTAATTTTTTTTGACAATTCTTGCTTGTCACCTGAATATACGGAGAAAAAGGCTATAGACCGAAAAATCCGTCACTTATGCAAAAAAGAAAAAAGCCGCCCCGATATTTTTGCAAAAATGCAAAAGCACAGAACGGCTATTGTTCACAATTTATATCTTGATATTATTCCACTAATTGAATATAATATAAGTAGTTTCAGCCGAAAGGAAGTGCAGAGAATGAAATATCTATCAACCTTTGAAGCAGCGGAGAAATGGGGTATCTCACACAGGCGTGTGAGCATTCTCTGCAATGAGGGACGCATCCCCGGCGCACAACGAGCAGGAAGCCGTTGGATTATTCCGGAGGATGCAGAGAAGCCCGCTGACGCCAGAATCAAAAGCGGCAAATATATGAAAGCAAAAACTGAGGAAAGAGGGACATAACGAATGGAGAATACATTTCTGCCCGGCACCGTCAGAGAGCGACTTGCCGATCTGATGAAGTACCACAAGGTATCTCAAACAGATCTTGCACTCAAAATCGGATGCGGCGACAGCTTACTCAGCCGTTTTCTGACCGGAAAGACAGATAAGATTGGCGATGAAAACATTATCCGTATTGCCAGGGTGTTCAATGTGTCCACCGACTTTCTCTTGGGTGTGACCAATGTCCCCGACAGAAAGAATTATGAAATTGACGAGTTGGGCTTGTCAGCACAAGCCGCAAGAAATCTCTACACCGGAAAGGTCAATGCACAGGTGGTCAACCGTTTATTGGAAAGCCCTCGCTTTGCGGAATTGACCTACATACTGGAGCAATATTTTGATGATACAATCGCTGCCGGATATGCCGCACAAAATCAAATGTATGCTACACTCAGTAGCTTGACACGGAAATCTGTAAAATCCGATGCAGCCAATCAGACGGCAAAGAAAATTTTGCAAATGAGAACTCCGGTTTACCAAGCTGACCTCACCACCATTGAAAATCAATTTATGTTGGTGGTTAAAGAAGTTAAGAAAGAAATCGGAAATGACTACGCAGCGACACAGGCTTTGACTGCAGCTGCGGCAGAGAGAATGTTTGCGGAGCTTACAAAAGGTCAGGATATGGAAAATCCCAAGGTCACACCGGAGCAAGTGACCGAACTGATCATCGGTAGTGTTGCCGGCATGGATGGTGTCGATCAAGAAGCATTGGACAAGCTCGGTCAGGCGTTGACCGGATTCATGCAGACCACCTTGGAGCAAGCAGCAGCACAGGAGAAAGAAAATGAAAAACCGGAGCAATGAACAGCTCTGCGCTCTGGCTCAGAAGGGGGATATGAACGCCCGTGACCTTCTTCTGGAAAACAATTTAGGCTTCATCCGTAAAACTGCCAACGAGATTTATTTCGGTATGAATCTTGGGGAGAGCGAACTCAGTATCGACAAGGATGATCTGGAACAGGAAGGCTGTATCGGCTTACTGGATGCCATTCCTCGTTTGACGGAAGCAAGGGTATCAAGTTTTTAACCTATGCTGCCCCATCCATCCGAAACGCTATGACTGACCTAATACGGGATGCGTTCTCTCAATATGAAATGCGAATGACCGATACCACAGACGGACTTGCTTTTCAAAAAATATATCTGGACGAAGTTCTCCCCGGCGAAGAACGAATGCTGCGTATCGAAGCGATAGCCGACCCCATCGCCAAGTCACCGGAAAAGATTTATATTGAGCAGGAAACCTTGCGTGAGCTTTATGAGGCATTGGACAGAATTGAAGAGCGAGAACAAGCCTATCTCTTATATCGCTATGGCTTCACAGACGATGTGGAGCACACGATGATCGGCACAGCAATCCATTTCAATTTGCGTGAGAGCCGAGCGAAGAAGCTGGAAGAAACTGCGATGGACAACCTTTGGTTGGAGCTTCCGTGGTGGTATGAACAGCATCGGACATTTCTGCTTGTATCCATCATAGAAGCATGGCTTGCCGTTGAGAAAAAGATCGACGAGCTGATTGGCGAAAGCGATAACGGGAACTGATCGCTGCGGCGGGTTTTATATACCTTTTGCTCCCCCGTTGCATAGAAAATCTTTCCGCACAGCATCAAGATTTCCTATGCCAACTACACCCGAACAGCCGGATTTTGCTCATGCTCAATCCATGGCTTTGTGTTCCTTTCAGCCCACAAAATCCGTCTGTTCTGCTGCCGCCGAAAAGTGTCTGTCTGGAGTGGGACAGCCCCTTTCCAGCGTCAGCGGTCGCCAAAGGTATAACACACTAGACTTTGCAAGCAAAATCGTGTGCCAACAGGGATGCTTCTCGCCCCTATTGGAAACCCAGAGCCGAGGGATTGCATCCCTCTGGACACCCGCATATTTTCCTCGAAAATGGTACCCAAACTGTAAAAATGCAGTTTGACACCTTTCCTCAGAAAATACAAAACCGCTGTACTCTCCATCCTTGCGAGGATGAAAAATACAGCGGTTTTCTTATCTGTGTCTTTTGCTTTGACACAGATATTTCCGTTTCCCTTACTTCATAAGTTCATCGGAAAGCCTGAGAATTTCGGGAGCGATCTTCTCACGCTCTTTCTTCAAGGTGCGGTTATACAGCGGGTAGCAAGGCAAACAGCACAATGCCAACAACGCCGATAACAATACCCAAGAGCATCCCAACGTCTTGATGAATACCAATTATTTCGCTCAGATCGGACATTGCGAGACTCATGCCAAGTCCCATAATTAAAGCTCCTACAATACCAACGACAAGTGCAACGGTTGTTGCTTTGGAACTGACGCTCGCATCCAGACGGCGAAGCTGAGCCATCTTATCTTCCTGCTCAGTGGTCGTTTCATATTTCTTACGAATGTTCTGTATTTCTGTCTGTTCCTTGGCAGAGTAAGTGTAGCTAAAGGTTTCTTTATCCCTGTTCTCCATTTGATTTCTCCTCTTGAATTTTCATTTCTTTGATTCTCTTTGAACTCTGTACAATCATAACCACAGCCATAGTTATCACAAAAGCAGAGACAGCGGTTCCGGTTGTGCCAAGCATAATTCTGCGTGAAGCAAGGGACATAGAGCCATCGTTGAAGGTAGTGAGCATTGTGGATTCTAATGTCAGCATAGATACACAGGCGGCAGCCATGCTGATGGTTTTGCTTGCAGACAATATGGGGCTGTTATATTTGCGATACTTTATGAGATTGATGATTGCCATGGTAAATGTTGTGAACGTGTATGCAGCCATAGCGATAGCCGTAATCATGTTATGCTCGAAAGTACAATTCCAATAAACCATAAAGAAAATGATCAGAGCCAACGCCGTGTCCATGGCAAGGAATATCCACCCGCAAAAACGGTATCGCTTTAGTTCGGTTTCCATTTTCTCGCCGGGCTTATTCTTGCGTAAATAGCGCACAAGATAAAATCGCATGACAGCAAGACAAATATAATATCCACCAAGGGAATAATACCAAAAGGTGTGATGATAGAAGCCGAGCCATAACTGAAAGACTGCATAAATTGTATTCCATGCGGATGAGCCATAAAGCATAATGTTAGAGCGCAGCCGCAGATCGCCAAGCCATAGCTTTACATACTTGTTCTCATTCTTGATCGCTTTGAAAAATTGAATTAGGTAAGGTATCCGAAAACACCAAATTGTAAGAGTATAGGCGGCAAGCACATAGGAAACATACGCCGGAATCGATTCTGTTCCGATATATACCATCGAAAATACAAGAAACATCGTTGCAATCGGAAGTAAAACAACCATAACGGCGGTATGGGGATATAAAATTGATTTTATAAGTTTTCGCCAATCCATGTCACACCTTTTCGATCTTCACCGTAAAGGTCGTGCCTTTTCCGACGGTGCTTTCTACATTGATTTCTCCCTGCATAATGTCCACCACACGCTTAACAAGAGCCAGCCCAAGTCCATTTCCCTGGGTGGAATGTGACGTGTCACCTTGATAGAACTTTTCAAAAATGTGTGCGCCGATTTCTGGTGTCATACCGCAACCGGTATCTCTTACTTTAACAATAGCATGATGACTGGTAGCAGCAAGTGATACACTGACCGTTCCTCCTGCTTCGGTAAACTTAAAAGCATTGGAAAACAGATTGTTCCACACAAGAGACAGCAGCTCTGCATCCGCTTTTACTTTTACATCTTCTGCAATATCGGTCTCTATCTCAATGTTAGCTTTTTCCCAAACACTCTCATACTGCAACAGACACTCGCAAAGCTGTTCGCCTAAATCAAACACTTCCATCTTCGGAAAGATTTGTTGATTCTCAAGGCGATTGAGTTTCAGAATATTGGTCATCATATCTGCCATACGTCGGGACGCATCGGTAACACCCTTTGCATATTCGATGCGCTTTTCCTGTGACAGTTCTGCTCCCTGCAGCAAAGTGCCGTAATTCTGCATAACCGAAAGCGGCGTTTTCATTTCGTGAGATACGTTTGAAACAAAATCTGTTCGTAAAGTTTCAATTCCAGACAATTCTTGCGCCATGGAATTGATAGCTATAATGATTTGATTAAAGCCCTCTGATCCAGCCCCCTGCATGGGAGAGATACGGACGGAAAAATCACCTTTCATAAATTTTTCGGTGGCATCGGTAATGATTTTTACAGGACGATCCACGGAAATTTTTCGACGGATATGATCCACCAATGTAAAGATGACTGCAATCAACAGTACGTTAACAAGTGTGATTTTTGCGGCGGCTGCAATATTGGTTGCCGTGAAGGTCAAGTTCATTGTGTCAGCCAGCACATTCAAAAACAGCATCATACAACAGGAAATTGCAAAGCCTATTGTCAGAAAGAAAGCCAAGAACCCACTAATCATTCTCAACACATTTTGTAAGGTCAGCTTTTTCATTTGATCACCGCCTTGTATCCCAAGCCATGGACGGTCTTTATTTCAAAATCCTCGCAATCAGACAATTTCTGACGGAGCTTCGTCATATACACGTCAACGGCTCTTGGTGCTGTTCCGGTATCTACATCCCAAAACTCATCCATTAGCTGTGTTCGTGTGAAAGTCTTTTTGGGGTAGGACAGGAGCTTATATAGGATATTGAACTCACGGCTTGTCAATGAGATTTCATCGTCACCCAAATAGGCGGTATGCTCATCTGCATCCATGACAAAGCTGCCGATTTCAAGTTTCCTGCTGGATGCAATTTTCGCACGACGCAAAAGCGCACCGATGCGCAGAAACAATTCATCCAGATCAATCGGCTTGACCATATAGTCATCCACACCGATACGGAATCCCCGCTGCTTAGATGCAATATCATCACGGGCAGTCATAAACAGAATCGGAATGTCGTTGTTCACATCACGAACATTCCTTGCAAACTCAAAGCCATCCACACCCGGCATCATAATATCCGAAACAATAAGGTCAATCGTGTTTTCATATAGTGCGTCATAGGCTTCATTCGCATTTATGCAGCCCACAGCTTCGTATCCGCTGTTATTCAAAAAGGCACATACTGTCCTGTTCAGTTCCTTATCATCTTCCAAAACCAATATCTTAAACATCGTGTTACCTCCGCAAAATCCATTAACAAAGATATTATACCATGTAAATGTTAAAGTTTTGTTTGCGTTTAGAAGATACAGATGCCTTTTTTGAAAAAATGTAAAAATGGGGCTACATCATCAATGACATAGCCCCATCTTCACTATGCAGATTACTTACTCATGATCTTGTCGCTGAGTGCAATAATTTCGCCAGCGTATTTCTTGCGGCGAGAAGCCAAAATTTTCTTGTAAACAGGATAGTTCATGATCGCCAGAACCATACCAATAACTCCGATGACAATACCCGGCACCATCTGATTTTCAATACCAACGGTTGTACCAATGTCGGTCATCACAAGGCTCATGCCTGCTCCCATAATGATTGCGCTGATGCTGCCGAAAACATAGGAAAAGACGTTTGCCGGACGCTTAACCTGGCGGTCAAGATCTCTCAGAGCATCCAGCTCGGTGTTTTCTTTTTCGGTGTACTGTGTTCTGATTTTCTGCACAAGAAAATCCTTGTCATTCTTATTCATGATAATTACCTCTTTCATATTTTTTACGGGTACATTATATCGCACCAATGTTTTTGAAATCTTTGAGAAATGTTTGCGTTATGTTAATGTGCTTATTTTTTGTCGCCGGAAAGCCTTTTCTTGGCATCCTCCACACTTTCACCCTCCTTAGTGAACAGCACCTCGACACATTTATCAGTAACCTTGCCAAAGCCTTCGACTACGCCTGTTTCAATCTTCTTATAGCCACCGACTACACCATCCTCAATTTTCTTGTAGCCTTTAACTACGCCCTCGGCAATCTTTTCATTTGCTTCTACGAATTTAGACATATCTGTAATCTCCTTTTCTTGATTTTGTGACCTTATTATACCTATCGGTTGTTTGCGAGATTTTTGAGAAATGTTTGTGTTTTGTTAAAATAAAAAATGCCCGCAGGATTTCTCCCACGGGCGAAGTGTTGTTTAGCTATCAAGCGGTTTGTACTCCGTTACAGTTTTCAGATATATTTCGGGATCGCCGTTCAGCACGATGTCTGCATATCCTCTCGGATCATTGTAGATCAGATAGTCAAGCTCTGACCGCTGATACATATTGTCGGCAACCTCGTTTTCCACTGCGGTGCAATCGATAGATATCATTGTGCCGTCTGACAGTCGCAGCTCCACGCAGGCGGTGTCGATGTTGAACTCACAGGACAGGATTTTCATTCTACCGCACTCCTTTCCACTTTGCGCTGTTCCCGCAGATATGCCTCGAAGATGCTTCTGCGTATCAAGACCTTTTTCCCAATCTTGTAAACCGCACCGGCTTCATGTGCCATTCGGGTAACCGGTTTGAGCCCCAAGCGGTAATAGTCACAAGCCATGCTGTATGTAACAAATTCATGGGTCATAAACTCCAAATCTTCATCGTCAATCTGATCAGAAAACATCCATACGTTCCCACTCATTCTTCATCGCCTCCCCTGTATTTGCTGGTGGCAGGCTCGTGGAATCGCTCCAAATAGGCATCGAAAATGTCCCTGTTAATGAGAACGGTGCTGTCAAAGCGGTAAATAGCTCCTGCATCGCTGGCAAGCTCTAACAGCTTCTTGTGGGACAGGCTGTAAATCAACTCTGCCTGTTGGTAGCGGATATATTCTCTCCGCAGCTTCCTCAGTTGTTCCGGCACTTCCTTCATACTCTTGATGGGCTTGTAGTTGTCTTTCATGGTGGTATCCTCCTAAAAATTGATTTGAGTGTTGACAGCAGTTGACCGCAAAACGAAAAAAGAGCACTTCCCAGATTTACTCTAAGAAGTCTCATAGGTCTTGTTCAAACCTGATGTCGTATTGCCTGAAATTCACAACGCTTCGTATTGATGCGTTATTCTTCAAGAATTCGCTGTCAAATTGCTGTCAAAGCGAGGATGACACCACTCCGTAACCACGCTATATAGTGGTTTTATCGCCCATTTAACGCAATATATAGCGTTTTCTTTAGTCAAGGGGCTTCATTGTCGGGACTTTCTCCGCCACAATTCTGAAAAGAGCTTTAATAACAAGCAATGCCATTTATCGCTATTTTCGCCTAATTATAATACCCTTTTTAGCTTTAAAATTTGCGTTCTACAACAGTATTGGGGTATTATTTGATGTATTTGGGGTAAATTCTTGATTAAATTTTCAATGTCTTTGTTTCTTAATATTATAATCATTATTATGGAGCAAGTCAATCGGACAGACAAAAGCAGCATACTGAATTTCAACTTCAAAGTACGCTGCTTCCTTTTAAGCTATTGAATTGTCAAAATATTTATCTAATCCCTCGAACTCTGTTTTCTTTAGTTCCTTGGTTACATCGGTATAAATGTTCAGGGTCGTTGTTATATCCTTATGACCAAGTGTATCTTGAATAACCTTGATATTTACTCCAGCTTCACACATTCTTGTCGTAAATGTATGTCTAAGCGAGTGACAGCTAAAATGTGGGAGAAGCACTTCTGGATTTTCTGTTTTCAAAAACTGCTCATCATTACAATCACGGATAATACGTCGGATTGCCTTATTCAAAGTCGATTGATGTTGCGGCTGACCGAAGCGATTAAGAAATATAAAATCTGTATATCCATCTACTGTTGCTTCGCAGTGAACCCCTAGCAGCTCTTGTCGCTGCTTTTCCATAACAAATGCTTCTCTAACAAAATCAAGCATTGGAACTTGCCTGTTTCCCGCTTCTGTCTTTGGCGTATTTACATTGAAATAGCAGCCTTTCTTGCCTTCAGAAGTTCTATGGTCATAATAAACCAATGTATGATTAACGTCTATAATTCCCTCTTCCAAATCAATGTCGCACCATCTGAGTCCAGTAACTTCTCCTACTCTTAATCCAGTTCCAAGCATTACTGCAAACACCGGATACCAATATACGGCCGTTTTAGAGTTCTTCAGATAATCCATAAACAATTCCTGTTCAGGTCGAGTCAGTCCTCTGCGTTTTTCTGTCTTAAAGCAATGGGCTTTCTTCAATTCCCTTAAAACATTATTGGTCGGATTGTTTCTAATATAGTTATCATCAACCGCCATATCGAATATCTGATGAAGAATGTTATGAACACCATCAACCGTTGCAGGTTCAAGCCCCTTTCATCTACAAGATAATTATAAAATCTTTTAACATCAGATTTCAGAAATGCGGAAACTCTTTTAGAGCCAATTTGCTGACGGACAAATGTTTCGTACATATATTTGTAATTCTCAAATGTATTGTTTTTCAGACCTCGCTTCAGGTCTTTCCATAACTCATACAAATCATTGATGGTAATATATCGTGCCTCTGCTTTTATACCATCACTTTTGTCCTTTTCAATCGCTTCTTCTTTAATCCTGAGTGCTTCAAGTGTTTTTGCATAAACATATCTTCGTTTATGGTTTTCATCAGTCCAACTATATCGGTAACTTCCATCGCTTCTTTGAAGTTCCCCAGTACGAAGGACTGTTCTTGACTTATCTTTTCTTTTTGGTCTTGCCACGAATATTCCTCCTATATTTCTTGTCTGTTAATGATAAATTCCACAAATTTGTCGATGATAACATATTGCTGATAACCGTCCGTCGTCACAAAATTACAGCCTTTCACTTTCATCAGCTCTCGTATTTTTCCCCTTCCGATACCTGTATAGCGGCGGTTTCATTTACCGACAAACATTTCTTCTTCCAAAATGGCTGCTCTTTTTTCTTTTCTATAAGAAGTTCCTTATAAGCAATCATTTCTTTGTCTGTGAAGTCAACTTTCATCGTCCCAACCTCCTAAATGTCATACATCTTTTCAATATATTCATCAAATAATTCTCTTTTTATCATTCGACGATGTCCTACCCATAACACAAATGGGCAATCAGCAAACCTCGTCATTTCACGAAGTGTATCCCTGCCAATTCCGGTATAAGCTGTTGCTTCCTCAATAGTCAGAAACGGTTTATGCCATATTGGTACTTCTAATCTTTCTTTTTTTGATTGCGTTACTCATTCATATCCTCCTCAAATTGAATACTGTTTTGCAATATACTCTTCAAATACTTTTCGCTTTATTATCCTACGACTACCTACCAAAGGACAAAAGGCAATCTGGTTTTTCTGTCATTTCATAAAGTTTCCCTGTTCCTATATTGGAATATATAGACGCTTCTTCTATCGACAAATTAAGCTTATTCCATAAAGGGACTTTGTAATTCTGCTTCTCTTTACTGCCATCAGACATTTTCCCACCTCTTTTCAAAAGTTCTTTTTTCTCGGTATTATTTTTACTATTCATATGCTGTAACCTCCTTCGTGTGGTTACAGCATACTCAAAAGTTGTTATTGAGCCAATGATGCGACTCTGCCCATCGCACATTTGACTTTTCGGTTAGATTGAATACTGTTTTTCAATATATTCCTCAAAAGCTTTCCTCTTTATCATTCTTCGACTACCTATCCAAAGTACAAAAGTACAATCCTGCCCTTCCGTTATTTCGTAAAGTTTGCTTGTCGGTATGCGGGAATATGCAGACGCTTCTTTTATTGACAAATTAGGTTTTACCCAAAGCGGCACATTATAACTCAGCTTCTTTACACTGCTATTAGACATTCTTGCACCTCTTTTCTTTCTTGGATGAATATCTGTCGGTAACAACATAATCCCAACCATCCCCATCACACTTATCACATCTGTCTTTTCGCTTTGCAAATGGGTCAAGTCGCCTTACAATATAGTCCGGATTGTGGATGTAATCATTCAGGCACTCGGGCATAGACAACGAATATTTTCTTTCCCATCCGGCTTGTAAACCCATAGTCCAAAAGTCTTTTTCAAAGTTGCGTTTATCTGCCTGAAAAAGTTTATCATCATCTACCGTACCTATGTATTCACGCAAAT
>ENA-OQCN01000636-OQCN01000636.1-human-gut-metagenome-genome-assembly--contig:-NODE-636-length-18600-cov-3.659611_pt1 | contig 18600 bp, 19 predicted proteins | sample MGYA00242497_ERZ504576 | MGnify/ENA primary metagenome ERZ504576 (study PRJEB26092, sample SAMD00036296) | human gut metagenome | host: Homo sapiens | study: EMG produced TPA metagenomics assembly of... | reverse complement strand
ATTTATCTATGGGGATATAAGACGGTTTCGGTAATGTCAGAAGGGCGTCTGCGACGGGCGTCCTTTTTTTATAGCCAGCGCTGCTCGAGATAAACGACATATGTAACCTAAGCGAGGTCAAACATCAAATTCATATGACGCAGAGTCATATGGGATATGACGCAAAGTCATATTTATGATGCAAAGTCATAATTTTTTCGATTGAAATATGACGCAAAGTCATATCCGTTTGGCGCAAAGCCCCATATTTATGACGCAAAGTCATATTTATGACGCAAAGTCATACGAAAATATGACGCAAAGTCATATGGGATATGACGCAAAGTCATACGAAATATGACGCAAAGTAATACGGAATCACCTGTAACTTAAGCAAGGTCAGACTGCGAATCCATATGACGCAAAGTCATATTCCAATTAAATAAAGAGAAAATGAATAAATAATTAAATAGATCTCCGGTCGCTGAAGCTCCCTGCGCGGCCTATCGGCCTTGCCCTCCGCTCACTACGTTCGTTCCGCGTCGCTACCGCTCCTTGGCGCTCGCTACGCTCGCTCTCCGGTCGCCTTCGGCTCCCTGCGCGTCGGCTACGCCTCCTTGCCCTCCGTTCGGCTATGCCTCACTCCGCGTCGCCTTCGGCTCCTTGGCATGGCCTTCGGCCAAAAGTGTGGGGGCTAACGCCCCAACTCCCCGACTACGTCGCTGTCAGCCCTCAGCGCCGGCCTCGCTCCGCTCACCGGGCGACTGCCTGCACGTAACTGTAAGCCTACAATTCGGCATGGACTCGCCGAATCCGTTTTCCGGTTGATCTGGATACCGGCATTTGGTCAACTTCAATTACCTGCAGGGAGCTACAGAATCGAAAATAAGACGTCCTATCGGTGAGGTTCGACCGTTTTCTCACTGATAGATAAAACGGCGCCTTAAATCGGCTCTCAGCGGCCAAGGTAAAAGAAAAACGGGCACCCTTCGGTACCCGTTAACTCAACTAGAGCTCTTTTTCGGCCAGATAGCGATCGAAAAGCTCCCGAGCGATATCCGATACGGACTTGTCCTCCTCAAGGGCGACCTGCTTCAATCGCTTGCGGTAGCTCTCGGGAACGTAGACAGACAGCTGTACAAGCCTCTCAGATGCCCTTTCAAGGCCCTTTTTTGGGCGTCCGACTTTCCGTACCTGTGGAGCCGGTTTCTGGGGCTCGGATGCGCTTTCAACGATTTTCTGCTGCCTCTCCTCGGCGGCCTCCGCGGCCTTGTCGAAGTATGAGGTCGATTTCTTGAACTTGCTTGCCATTACAGGACCTCCTCGATCTCGTCCAGGATGCTCTCGATTGCCTGGGCGGCCTTGCCGCTCTTCGCGATTTCGTACACGGGCTTGCCCAGGGCCGCGCCCTGTTTGAATGCCGCCGCGGTTGGAACGGTGCCCAGCACGGGAAGGTCATCGGCCTCAAGAAGCTCGAGGAACTGCCTGTCCACGGTCTGGTTGCCGGCGAAGTTGTTGACGATGATGGCGAACGACAAGTCGGGATTGGCCTCGGTGATGACCTTGATCGTGCGCTTCATGGGTTTCAGGCCCAGCGTACCGGGCTGCACCGGGATAATCGCGATATCAGCGTTCTCGGCATACTCGGCGGTGTCATCGCTCAGGAACCCCGGCGTGTCGATGACGTTCACGGCGTCCTCGTCGTCGAGCAGCCCCTTCTCGTGGTTCGCACCGCCCTGCGGGTCCAGGTTACCGAAGCCGACCTTGTGGCCGCGGCGCTCGAGGCCCCAGGCGATCTCGTCGGCGAACGTCGTTTTGCCGACGCCGCCTTTCTGATTGACCAAAAGGATGTTCGTCGCCATGTCCTCCCCTTTCTGAAATAACGTAGTCATATATTAGCACATTAACATGTGACTACATTAAGTAATTCTAAGTCGCAGTTAGAAATATATGAGCATGTTAAGCAATTAGTATAGTACTACGCTAACGCGGTCATGGCTGTGGGTTGTTTTAACCCACAGCCGGGCTAAAGTTGCCAAAAGGGGCACAAAGGCCAATACGTTTGCACAGTGCCGGCGCAGCGACCTAGCATCGTATGCACCGGCGGAATCATCGCTGGCCTGCAAAGAGAGCATATCCACGCGCTCACGGTCGCCGGAGGCTCGTGATGCAGCACGGCCGCGGCGACGACTGGAAGTGCGTCGATTGGGGTGCGCTGCCGCCTGGCTCGACAGATACGGTTACAAGGTCGCTGAATGCGAGACGGGGACCCTTCCGACCGCCGACGCAGCGAGGCGGGTACGCGAGTGGGAACGCAAGGGTAAAAATGCATCGTCGCTGAATCAGTGAGGTAGCATTCTTTAGCTAGATGATGGATATTGAAATTTATTAGCGTATAATGTACATATATCGTAATGTATGCGTTTCACCATGAGAGAGGGATCTGTCATGGGCTGGAAACCGAGAAAATGCGTTATCGCCTTACTGACTTTGGCGGCTCTGGCGTGTTTCGCCGCCTTGATCGCCGTCAATATCAAACCGCAACACGATGCTTATCCCTCATCTTTGTCCATTAAAAAGGGCCAAGATTTCAGCCTTGGCCGAAACGTCAATTATTTTGACAAGCTAAAACCTAATGAGGAAAACATCTTGATGTTCTGGGCATCGTGGTGTCCGCACTGCGAATCTCTCATAGAGGATATGCAGCAACTTGATAATTTCGCAGCCATAAGGAAGAACCTTTTCACTGTTTCCGAGGACAGCACGATTGAAGAAGCCTCAGTCCATGAAGGAGACTTTCCCATATACATAGATCAAGATAAGGCCGTGTATGACCAATATGAACTTGAGCATATTCCGTCCGTATTCATACTGGATGATCAAGGAAACATCATCGGCTCAGCCGAGGGAGAGAAAGAATCTCTTGCCTTATTAAAGAAATACGCCGAATACAACGGATAGAAAGCGGCAGGAGGCGATATCGAGTAACTATCAAAGGCCAGATTAAGGAGCCCGCCATGAAGAAATGTCTACCCTCCATCGTCTCAGCAACTCTTTGCCTCTCCCTTGTCATGACACCATTTGTACCCGTTGCGGCAGCCTATGCCGACGAGGGATCTCCCGCCGAGAGCAGTGAGATCTACGTCGGAGACAACTACGACGAAAATTACAATATATCCCCCTTTGAGCGCGGGCGCTGCACGGATTCATATTCCAAGGCGTGGTGCGATTCTCACGGATTTGCAAATAACCGCCCTGTCCCTCACAAGGTCAAGCTGATCCCGAAGGAGGAGGCTTGCCTGCGCGATCTCTACGTTGCTGGCACCGCTGGTGTGATCGCCGGTTACGTGACAAAAGGTCCTGGCGGCGCCTTGTATGCAACCGCAAGGGCAGCGTACCAACTTTTCACTTGCCTGTTCTGAAAGGCAGTTGCCATGCTGTCGCAAAATCAATCGAGATACTTGGTCCCAATCGGCTTTACCCTGCTCGCAGCACTCTTTGCTAGCGACCTTTTGCTGAAACCGCCCAAGGAACTCGTTTTGCTTGCCATAGACTGCCTTTCCGCCCTTTACTTTACGGCAACCCTATTCGTCGGACTAAAGGAGAGGAAAAAAGGCGCAGTCGCCGCATCCGCCGTATGCTTGATCATAACCATTGCATCATTCTTTATCTGACACATTGGTGATTTAGGGGCGATATCGTAGGAATACGACCGGGAGAGTCGGGACCATAGGCTCCGGTAGGAACCTTCGCCATGCCCCACGCATCGAGCCCGATGATTTCCCCGCCGGACGCCCTGACGGTCACGGCCTCCGGCGTCCACGCGATTTCATCGTCCGTGAGGCGGATGGGTGTGACGCTGCCGGCGTCCATCCGCCTCACGACCTCATTCCGCTTATCGCGCCAGCCCGGCTTGAGCCATTTGATGACGGTCGGACGCGAGATGCCAAGGACGCACGGGCGCAGCTCGAGCTCTAATACATGAGGTCCCAGCTTGTAATGCGTGAACATATGACTACATTAACATGGTCATGTATTACCGAACGTTATATGCTGAGCTGGATCCGCCCGTCTGTTATCTTGGCTGCTGACCGCTGAGAACATGGCCGCCGTCATCGGCAAGGATGGCGTGGAGACGGAGATTCAGGTGGGGCAGATGCGCCAAACACTGGGCAAGCCTGGCTTCGATTGGCTGTTTAATAAGCACTAACGGTTGAGTTATTGCATCATAATCGCAGCTGTAAATAGGTGACCATATGACCATGCTAACATGTGCGCACAGTCATATGGTCACAGTTGTAAATCGGTTTAATCTGTGGCCCTTAAGCTGAAGCTGCCTCAACGAACCGTGCTGGCAAGACGAAAAAAGGGAGTTCCTTTTTGCGGAACTCCCCCTTTCCGAGTCGTTATGCGATTTGTCCTACATCTGCTCGCGGCGCTTCTTTTGATCGAGGAAGACGCCGGCCGCCACGAGGACGGTACCGCCGATGGCGAACGTCTCGCCGATGAGGCCCGTGCGGTCGCTGGTCTGGGCGAGGTTGCCGGGCTGGGCGGTCTCCGTGCCGGCGAGATGCTTCGGGGTGTATGCCGCCTGTTGCTTTGCGACCTCCTCTGCCTCCTGTCGTGCGATCTCATCGGAAAGCTTCTGCTCCGCTGCGATGCGGTCGGATTTTGCCAACTCGTAGGCGGCGAGTGTCGCATCGTAGCCGGGCTGGAGCTCGTCCACCGCGGCCTGCTTCTCGTCCAGGATGGCCTTGGCGGGCGCGACCTTGGCACGTGCCTCGACTGCTGCGGCGAAAAGCGCGTTGAGAGCGTCATCCGCGTTCGCGTCATGGCCGGAAGCGATCGCCGCGTCGGCATTGATGGAGTTCAGCCTCGCCAGCTTGGCGTCTGCCTGCGCCTTTGCCTGCTCGGCAGCGGAGACCAGGGACTCGGCGGCGACGGCGTCAGCCTTCGCGGCATCGAGTTCGACCTTGGTGTCATTGACGGCCTTTACTGCGTCCTGCTCGCGCTGCTGTGCCTCTGCGAGCTTCGCGGCAAGACCGGTGAGGATGTCGAGGTTCGACTGTGCGTCCTCGAGATCGGTCTGGGAGCCGGTAAGCTTGTCGGCGGCAACGCCGGTGTCGGTCTTTGCGGCATCGACGGCACGCTGGGCATCCGCGAGGGCGCTTGCGGTGGTATCCGCCTTTTGCTTGGCGGCTGCGAGGACCGCCACCTTCTCGGCCTGGTCGGCTACCGCCGCGTCGTGGGCGCTCTTTGCGGTATCGACCGCCTTCTTGGCGTCGGCGACGTCCTGGAAGAACTTCGCGAGGTCGGCGTTCGCATCGTCCACGCCCTGCTGCTTAGCAGCGGTGTCCGCCTTGGCGGAATCCAACTTAGACTGTGCGGTCGTTACGGCTGCGTTGGCAGCATCAAAAGCGACCTGCTTCTGCTGGACGGTCGACTTTGCCGTATCGACTGCCGCGTTGGCGGCATCGAGGTCCGATTTCGCCGCATCAAGCTCGGTCTGGGCATCCGTGACGCCCTGTTGCTTGGCGGCGACATCAGCATTGGCGGCATCGACGGCACGCTGGGCATCGGTGACGTCCTGCTTCGCGGCATCGACACCTGCCTGTGCGGAATCCGCTGCGACCTGCTTCTGCTGAACGGTTGCGGCGGCGCCGGCGGCTGCCTGCTTCTTGGATGCGAGATTGGTCTTGGCTGCGTCGAGTGCGCTCTTGGCGTTCTTGAGGCCGTTGATATAGGAGGTCAGCTTCTGCTCGTACTCGTCGACGGACATGGGATTCATGTTCCAACCGGAGCCTGCCCAACCCAGGTTTGCGGTATCGAAGCTGTCGGTCTTCCAGCCGTTCATGGTTCCCTTGCTGCAGACCGCCATGCCCATATAGCCGATTTCAGGGCTGATGACATGCAGGTAGTGACCGACGGTTGCGGGATATCCGGCAACCTTAAAATGCTGGTTGACATAGGATTCAATCCCACTATGCGACTTGTAGAAGTCTACGGCATCCTTACCGATTAGACCGGTGACGCCATAGAGCTCCTGAACTGCCTGATCGAAGAAAGCCTTTTCTTGGTCCACCCACTGCGGTTTCGGATCGGTTCCATAGTTCCATGCGAGGTTTTCGCTTGTATCAAACTGCATGGAATGCCCAAACTTGACATCGGAATAGTTCGCGTTGACAATCGCCGCCGCAATGAGCTTGTACGTGACCTGGAGCTCAGAGAGACCGACGGACTTGCGGTACTCGTTGATGGACTTCATGTACGGGATTGCCGCGAGCATGTTGTCGAGGCTGGTCGCGTCGAGGCTGTTCCCCACCTCGGTGTAGTCCTTGTATGTGCAGTTCTGGATGATCTCGATGGCTGAATCGGCACCCATGGCACGGAAGAAGCCGATGGCTCCCTGCTTGAGCTGCGCGTCGGCGGAATCGAGTTTTGCCTGTGCCTCGTCGACCTTCTGCTGGGCGGCGATCACGGCAGCGTCTGCGGTATCCTTTGCGGCCTTGGCGTTCGCGAGCTCTACGTCGGCGGCTGCCTTGGCGGACTCGGCATTCTTGACAGCCTGCTTCGCTGCATCCAGCTTGGCGACGGCGTCGACGTTCGCCTGCTTGGCTGCATCGAGGTCGGCGTTCGCGGCATCGAGTGCGGACTGGGCGGCGTTCACGCCGGATTCGGCATCGGCCGCGGCCTGCTGCTTTGCGGAGAGGGACGCCTGGGCATCATTCAGCTCGGTCTGTGCCGTTGCTGCAGCGGACTGCGCCTGCTCGAGCTCGGACTCGCACTGGGACTGTGCCTCTCGTGCGGCGGCGAGGGCTGCCTCTGCGTCCGCGACCTTCTGCTTCGCGGCATCGTACTCCGGACCGCTGGCGCCTGCCTCCGCTGCGGCGAGGTCTGCTTTCGCCTTCTCGTAGGCGGCGCTGGCGGCTGCGGCCTTCGCATCCGCCGCGTCCTTGTTCTGCTTGGCTGCAGCGAGGACAGAATCGGCGGCATCCTTTGCAGACTGGGCCGCAACCAGCTTGGACTGGGCATCGGCAAGCGTCGCGTTGGCGTTGGCGAGTTCGGCCTGTGCCCTGCTCACGGCATCCTGGGCGTCGCGCACGGCCTGCTCGGCGGCACTGATTGCCTCCGGGGTGGCGCCTACGGCATCGGCCTTGGCTTTATCGAGGGCATCCTTGGCATCCTGGGCCGCCTTGAGGCGGACTGGTACGCTTCGTCCTTCTCGGATGCATCCGCTTGCGTCTGCGAGACCTGACTTCGCCTGCTCGAGGTCCTTGCCGGCGGCATCGGCGGCGTCCTTGCCCTCCGCGACCTGACGGGCGTACTCGTCCATCGCCGCTCGGTCGGCTGCCGTGCCGGCGCTGACTGCCGAATCGTAGGATGCCTTGGCCTGGTCGCGGGCGGAAGCCGCCTCGTTGTAGGGACCGGCGGCTCATCGTAGGATGCCTTGGCGGCGTCCTCCTTCGCCTTCGCCTCGTCGACTGCTTCTGCAGGTCCGCGATGGTCTGTGCGGCGGATTTCGCGCCGGTACCGGATGCCGCGCCGGCGTGGGTGGCGATCGGCGACATCACGGCGGGGTGCTGCGTGCCCCCGTCACCGGTCTGGGCGAATGCCGTGAACGGTGAGATGAGGCTCGATCCGGTCATGGCGGCCATGGTCGCCGCGGTGACGGTCAGACGCGCGATCCCTTCGGGGCGTGAATCTTTTTGCTTGGCAGTGCGGCGAAGTGATCGCCACCGGCAGCGAAATGCTTTCCCTGAGTCATTGTGCTGTTCCATTCCTTTTCCGTGCCCTATCCGACTGGGCATCAGAGTGCTTTCCAATAGAGATAATTATGCGCCTTAACTGGGATTATTGTATATAGTCCGTTGGCTTTTATACAACAATCCATGACTCTTTTTGTCATGGATACGAAGACGCTTCAGAAATCATTCGGCATGAGATGCAAAGAGCTCCGCGCTGGACTCGGGTGCAGCCAGGAGCAGTTCGCCAATTTGATTGAAATGGATCGTTCCTACTACGCGAGCATTGAAGTCGGGCGGCGTAATGTCAGCCTCTCAAATCTCAAGAAGATTGCCGACGGATTTCAAATCAGCATTGCTGAACTCATGAGAGGCGTCAGCTAAATTTATCCGTCTCATAGTTCACAGTGGGTCTCGTTGATTAGTGCCTTAAGAAAATGGAAATCGTCCCAACGAGCTATCGTCAATCGTCCCAATAAATTACCGTCAATCGTCCCAATAAGTAATCGTTATTTGTCCCAACGACGCAGATAGACGCTATAATTTCAAATGAATGATTGGAGGGAAAGCCGATGGATAGGTATATAGGACGTTGTGTTGACTGCTTGGTCGAGCGCGACCTTGGCATTTTTGGTGCAGTGCTCATTCAGGGGCCGAAATGGTGTGGAAAGACAACGACAGCCCAGAGATTTGCCGAGTCATCGTTATCTCTCTCCGACCCATCTGGCGGTTTTGCGGCCCTCCAACTCGCTCGTCTCGATCCGGCCCAAGCAATTGTCGGACCGACCCCGAGGCTTGTCGACGAATGGCAGGAAGAACCGAAGCTATGGGATGCCGTGCGATTCGAATGCGATGCCAGAGGAGGGGAGCCAGGACAGTTCATTCTCACCGGATCTGCGACGCCGCGAGCCGAGAACCAGCCGATGCACAGCGGTGTGGTCGAATCGCCCGTTTGCGGATGGATACCATGACGCTTTTCGAGCTCGGCATTTCGTCGGGAGCGGTCTCGCTTGGTGCGCTGCTCGCCGGCGATCCCGTTGCGGCGTCACTCGGATCCATCGCCGGTATCGCCGGTATCGCGGATTTGCTCTGCCGCGGCGGTTGGCCCCAAGCGGTCGGTAAGACAACTGCCGACGCGATGCGGATAGCCGCCGCCTATATTGACGGTGTTTGCGAGTCTGACGTTTCGAGGGCGGATGGAGTGAAACGCGACCCGGTTAAGGTAAGGGCCTTGCTCTCCTCGCTTGCGCGCAATGAATCGACCTTGCCGGCATGAAGTCCATCGAAAGGGATTTGGGCGTTGACGTCTCAAAGAATACGATTACCGGTTACATGGACGCGCTGCGCCGTATCAATATCGTCGACGATGTCCCCGCGTGGCATCCGGCTCTCAGTCGCCGGTGAAGCTGCGGCAGGGCGCGAAGCGGCACCTTGCGGACCCATCGCTCGCCGTCGCCCTCATCGGTGCGGACCCGGAGTCGTTGTCATCCGATCCGAAGACCCTTGGCTTGCTCTTCGAATCCCTCGTGCTGCACGATCTCAAGGTTTACGCGGCGGCCAGCGATGCGACCGTATCTCACTACCACGACGCTGACGACCTGGAGGTCGACGCGATTGTCCATCGTCGTGACGGCTCGTGGGTTGCCGTTGAGGTCAAGCTTGGGAGCCCCCAAGTCCCAGAGGCAGTGGAAAATCTGCTTCGACTCGAGCGAAAGCTGGTCGATCGTGGGGAGAGGCCGCCTGCGGCGAAACTCATCGTCATCGGGTTTGGTATGCCGGCTCACGTAACTAGCGAAGGCATCGTTATTGCTCCGGTCGATACGCTCGGAATCTAAAGCTATTTGCATTTCCAGAAATCATCTAGAAGGCGTCTAGATGATTTCTGGAAACAACCGGTATTTTGATCTGGGCTAAGAAAGGTTGCGGGTCCAAATTTCGTGCTGCGTGGAGCCGGTGATTTTGTTCAGGAACTCGCGCTGCTCCTCGGTTGCGAGGATGTAGGTAGAGCAGCCACTGAGCATCTGGTCGACGTCTGTGATTCCGGACGCCTCCCATCCCAAGATGCTGACGGCCTTGAGCGCCAGGCAGTTGAGGAACATGTAGGACGTGTTCTCGACGTTCGAGGTGTCAAGACGGTCGAGATCAAAAAGCTCCGTGACGCTTGAGCACCCCCTGAACATGCCCTCCAGGGTCGTGCAATCCGATGTATCGAGTTTAGATAGGTCGATTGGGTTAGACCGTCGAACAGGTATCTACCGCTCTCTGGATCCCAGGTATCCAGGACAACGACCTCACGGATTCGATTCCTGTAGGAATACCACGGTTGCTTTCCGAATTCGTCCGTGTGTGTACGGATGAATGCGGGATTCGATACCCCGGCGGCCTGATCGGCAGGCCGCGGGAACTCTCACTCCTCGATAAAAGCCGGCACTCGGTTAGTTCTGCGCATCTTGAAATCGCCAGTCTCGTGGGAGACGTAGAGGATGCCGTCCATCCCATCTCGCGATGCATATGAAAGGTGAACAGAACCGCAATCCGCTCCATCATTGTCGAGAAGATCGAACGAATTCGGGTCGCTCGTTGCGGCCAAACGACCACTCAGACAAGAGCCATCGTCATTACAGATTTGCCATTCCATGTCTTCGCCTGCAAGAATCGCCATAGACGTCCTGGTCGCGCCATCGTTGGCATACATCCCGTCTATGCCAAACCCATTTTCAGCGCCATCGATGAACGACTGCTCGGACCTATACCTCGCGAATGATGCGCATAGCACCATTGCAAGACAAAGTACAAAGCCAACAATCGCTATCTTTGCATAGCTCTTGCCTATCATGTCATTCACCTCCCTCGTATGTATCAAGGTATTCCTGCTTGAGCGTCTGCGAGGACGACTTGATCTTTTCCACGAGCGTGCCGGCCTCGATGAAGTAGAACGAGTCGGTGAGGTCTGCCAGGTCGTCGAGTAGATGGCTTGAAATGAGCACGCTGTGTCCCCGCGCCACCTCGCTGCGCATCGCGTCGCAGGAGGTTTTCCGTTTTCCCGGATCGAGGCCGTTCAGCGGTTCATCGAGGATGAGGTACGGGCAATCGGTCGCTATCGCCATGGCAAGCTTTACCTGCTGCTTCATTCCTGTCGAGAGTTTACGGGTCGGCTTGTCGAGATATGGGGAGATTCCGAGGGAGTCGCAGAGCGAGTCGATGTCGGCGGCCGATTTCCACGCCTCCCTAACGAAAGCAAGGTGCTCGATGGCCGATAGCGTGGGATAGAGATCCGCGCCGCCCGAAGAGCTCAGGTAGACGAGTTCTGCAAATTCGGCTGATCGACGGTGGCAGATTCCGTCTGCCGCCAGGCTTCCCGAGCGGATGCGGGCGGGAAATTGGCCCGACAGCGCTTCAAGAAGGGTGGTTTTCCCCGAGCCGTTGGGAGCAACGAGGCCCGCCGCCGTTCCCGGGCTCAGGAAAAGCGACCCGATTGAAAGTATCGTCGTGCTCCCGTATCCCACGCTCGCGTCCAGAAGCTCGAGCCATGGTGCTTTTTCGCGGGTCCAGGCTGTTTGGGGGAACGTGCCGCAACGGCGCCGACCGCAAAAAGGACCGCGACGTATGCCAGGGCCACGGCAAGCATCGATGCGCTGCCTGAACCGGAGCCAATGAATTCTGCCGGGAAGCATCCTACGTAACCCGTTGCCTCGATAGGCGAGAACACGGCCAGCGGCAGGAGATTGAGCGCGGCGTTATGCTCCAGCGCCGAATCGGACAGCAACGGGAATGCCGGGGCCGCGACAAGCAGCGCGGAGGTGAGGGGGCCCGCGAGGACGCGCCTCGTTGCGGTCGATAGGACGGCGGAGCAAACGGATATCAAGGTTCCGCCCGCAAGCAGCGCGAGAAGCAGGGTCGTGAAGACGTTTCCCGCGGTCGTGGTGGCAAGCGCGCCGTCATGGAAGAAGGCGATCGGGTACCCAATTTGCCCGAAGCCGTTTAGGGCCAAGGCGTAAATGCCCCCGGGTGCGAGGCCGGCGAGGAGCATCGCGGTCCCCGCGGCGATTATCGAAAACACGATCTGGATAAGGCGCCGGAATTTGGGCACGGGCGCCTTCGCCGCCAGGGTCGCAGGCCTTGTGGCCCCGAGCAGGAGTATCGACGAGAGAAGGAAGGGGATGAAGGGAAGGAAAGACGGCGCCGTGGCAACGGCGTAAGGCAGGAAGGAAAGGAATGGCAGGTCGTTTGCGGAGGCCGGGATATCCGTGATGCCGGAGCTGCTCAGGGCACGGCAATATGCGAGCGCCGCGTCATTGGTCTCTCGGTCTCCCACGATGGACCCGGATTGGAAGCCTTCGCCCATGACGCGTAGTAGCTCTCGGCAGAATCGAGAAAGGCGGCGTCGGTTTGAGCGGCAAGGGCGGCGTTCGCGTATCTTGCAAGCTCCGCGTCATTTTGCTGCTCTGGAGATAGGTCTGTGCCGCTGGCTGGGGCGCGCGCGTATTGAATGCGTCGACAAAGCTCTGCATGCCCTGCTTCATAAAGAAGGGCCCGTAAATGGGTGAATTGAACGCAATGGGGACGGAGAAGGCCGCGGCAAGAACGAGCGTAGAGATCCATACGGCCCTGTCTCTTAGGATTAGTTTGAGAAGAAGTCGACAGTACATTTAGAAGCACCTACGTTCCTCAAAGCATCGTTAGATTAATAATGACAGGCCGAATGAAGATGCGTGCGACGGGGGCGAGGCGAATGGCTGAGCGGTATCGATACGCGGGTTCAACGGTATCACATTGGCCACATAGATTTTTAACTTACATTTCTACCCGCTTTTCGTAGAGTCTCCGATACGTGCTTAGCGCACCCTCGGCGCGTCCGGCAGGCTTTGCGAAATGGGATCCAGGAGACTTCGGCGCAGCATCATCTTGCGGAATGCTTCTAATGAGCCTCCCATCCTTCAAAAACAGAATCTCATCGCACAGCCTATCGACCGAATCCAAGATGTGGGATGACATGATGATGCACGTACCAGAATCGGCCAGCTTCCTGAGAATCTCGGAATGCAAGTCCACCCTGCTGGGGTCGAGCGCGTTCATGGGCTCATCTAATAGAAGGTACCGCGCGCCCGTCGCATACGCAATCGCCAGGGTAAGCTGCTGCTTCATGCCCTGGCTCAGAGTGCGGATCCTCATCTTCGCGAACTCGCCTATCTGCGTTTGTTCCACTATCTCTTCGATATCGCGAGCATGCGGCCACATATCGCAAACCATCTTGAGGTGATCTTCCGCACGCAATCCGGGATACAGCAGCGTCCCCTCACCAGGTGCATAGAAGATCATAGAACGGACCTCTCTCGCACCCGTACCCTGCACCTCATCCAGAACGATGCTCCCGTCCACGCGAGGACCCGGCAAACCTGCCATCGCACGCAGCAACGTCGTCTTTCCATGCCCGTTCGGAGCGACGAGACCGTAGACCGTACCCGGGGCAAACTCAGCGTTCACCGAATCTACGAGCACCTTCTTTCCATAAGAGATCGTCAGCGTTTGAAGGTCAATCATCGAGATCATCCCCTTTCGATCTTTGGAACACTCAGGCGCACCATCAACGGAGATACGCGCCCAAGACCACCAGCAGAGCGCCCGATGCGCCGACGACCTCTCCAAAAGGCATCGCGTTCGTCCCCCGCCCAAGGAACCCAATCGTCCCCACCTGGGAAGCGGGATCAAACGAGGCGAATGGAGCCAGCAGCGCGACGCCCATGCCCACGCTTTCAACATGAGCGCTCAACGAACCCAACACCAAGAGAACCGCGCAAAACCCATTCCGGTGACAACGGGGTTGCGGCTAATCGCTGCTGTCAACGCAGCGACGACGGAAATCACGCCGTATGCCATGACCAGCAACGGAATACTGCACAACACCGCCTCCCCCACCATGGACGTTGTCGAAGCTCCCGCCCGAATGAGAGCGACGGGATACTCCGATCCACCCGCACCGTTCTTAATCACGGACACAACGACAGCGGGAACCATCGACACCAAAAGCAGCACCAAGCCAAGCAGGAGAGCCAGCGCAACAGCCGTCAGAAAACGCACATGCGCTGTTGCGGGGATCTGGAGAACCAGAAGGGAACGACACTGCAGGTGGGTGCACGCGAGCGATGTGACAACCACGGGCAACAGCAAAAATAAGGAGGGAAGCGCTGCCTGGAGATACGAAAGGAGGATTAATGGGGGCATCTTCGTACTTAACTCGTAAACCTTGGGGTCCGGCAAGCTCGCGATCGACTCAAGCAGAAGGGCGCGCGCCTCCGCACGAGAAGGAGTCTCCGGCTCGATTCCGATCGATTGCAGGAGAGTCGCATCTGCCGCGCCCAGCTCACCTCGAGCGCGCTCGTACGTCGCAAGGCTTCGAAACCCCTCCGCAGGCATAGGCGCGTACACGAAACCCGAAAGAGCATCCCGCATGTCTTCCAGGGCCGCTTTGCCCTCGACGTCCATATTCGCAGCGTTCTGCTCTAGATACCGATCTATTGAACGGAGCTCCCCATCCCTATACCGAACAGCGGAAACGTTATCAGCGTCAGGAAACATCTCGACCAGAGCCGGGGCCAGCATCGTCGTCGACATTGCAATCGCGCATACGGCGAGGGTAGGAGAACGCAGGAGCAGTTTCCCCATCGTTCTTACGTATGCAACGGCGGAGGCACAAGCGCTCGAACGAGTTGCCGTTCTCGATGCAGTGAAGGAACCTCTCTCAAGACAAATCGGGGATATCGGGCACGCGCAGCCGCTCTTTCCAGCAACGCAAAGCAGGCTAATTGCCAGCACCTCGATCCCGATTGCGCATACGAGGGCAATCGCGCCACGCTCGAAGCAAAGTCCAGGCAGATTCACTATCTGCGTTGTCGGGTACGGGCTATAGCGCCGACGGTCAACTCAGTGTTCGCATACGTAAGGGGATTCAACAGGGCGAACTCACGTAAAGCGATGGATCTTCCGTAATACCCGGGAACCATCGTCACCCCCATCAGGGCACATACGAACACGATTCCAAGCGTAGGGTTATTGGCAATCTTCACGGCAAGGTGAACGACAAGCGAGATGAACGCTGCCACCAAGAATTGCAAGATGGCCGTCTGCGCGAACACCAGCCAAGCCGGTTGATAACCGGAGTCGCATATTGAATGTAGCCTATCGGATAGAACGGCGAGCCCGGGCCATTCTTCACAAGCGCGGCGATTATCCCTGGAAGATTGATGGCGAGGACGGCAAGCATTGCAAAAACACTCGCCCATACGCTCGATGCAACAAGTCTACCCAGCTCGCCCATCGGTGCCTGGATGATGAGCTTTTCACGTTTGTTAAGACGCGCGGCAAGGAACGAGACGGCAACGGCCGTTGCGACCCATAGCAAGTACTCCTTCGATCCGTCATAATAGGTGTACTCTCCATCCGATATCTGCAGAAACGGAAGTAGGGGAGAGAGCGGTGCCAAGATAAGACGTCCCGCGGCAAGAGGGTACAGAAGCGCGGGCATGCTTGATGAAGAGGTATAGACACCGTCCTCCCCCGCATTCACAAGCGCATCCGCATAGGATGCTGACAATTCCTGCTCAACACGGGTTATTCCCGACTCGAGGTATTCGACCCGTCCGTCGATGCCAGCCGCGCTCCTGAAGACGGGCAGAGCACAAAGAACCATCAACGCAACAACGACAACACAGAGCGACCTGGAGGAGAGAAGCGACCTAAAGATCGCCTTCGAGATTTTGAGCATATTCATCGCCAACCTTAACCTCATCCAGTCGGAACAGAGGGGCCGAACAAAATGCTCGGCCCTTATTACTTGCCGGCAAGTCAATTTAACATAAACTGTTAAAAAGTAACCTGAGTTTTTTAAATTCTTCGGAGGTTATTATGAGTTCCGACAATCGCACTCCCCGGCTTCATTCCTTCCGCATCGCATGTGCGATAGCCTCTGCGACCCTTTGCGCCACCGCCATCGCACAAGTGGCGTTCTCCTTAAAGCCAGCAATCGAAGTGCTCGACAACCCTGTAATTGCAGACTCCCCCGCGTATCCAGCCCTTGCGATCTCGACATTGGTCCCTGCCGTCATCGGTATCGCTACGACCATCCTCAGCGCCGTTCTCGTGTGGACGATCAAGAGCGGAGACCCCTTCAAGAAAGGGTCTGCGACATGCTTGAAGGTGCTCGGCATTCTCTTCGTTGTTCAAGCTGCCACCAGCCTCTACGCCGGCTCACTCAAAACCTCCGTTTCGATGTTTGGCGGCGAGGGGGCCGTCGGCGCCCAAGAGATCGCTCATCATTCGATTGGACCTCTCTGGTTCTCGGCATCGTCCTGTTCATGCTTTCCCAGCTCTTCTTGTACGCCCGAGAGCTGTACCTCGACTCCGACGAGATTGCGTAAGGAAACGCCATGCCCGTAATTGTTCGCCTCGACAAGATCATGGCCGAGCGAAAGATTTCCTCGAACGAACTTGCCGAAAGGATTGGAACCACGCCCGTGAACCTGTCCCGTATTAAAAAGCATATTCGCGGCATTCGCTTCAACACACTCGAGCAGCTATGCCTCGCCCTTCGTTGCCAACCCGGAGACCTTCTCGAAGTCATGAGCGAAGAGGATGCCCGAAAGGAGTTCGGACTCGATTGGTCCGCCGAGGATTAGAGGGCGGTCGTACTCGCCCTGCACACGGGGATGCGAATCGGCGAGGTCTGCGGCCTTCGGTGGTGCGATGTGGATTTCGAGACGGGCCTGATCTCGATCGGACACTCGGTGGCGTACGCGAAGGGAATGGGTTCGTTCATCAAGGACACCAAGACCCATGACGCCAGGGGTATCCCCATCGACCCGGTCGGCCTACTCCCCTTCCTGAAGGAGACCCACGAGATCGACTGCGGAAAGCTGCGCTTGCGCGGCCTTACCGGGGCGGTCGAGATCGGGGACTGCTACATCCTGTCGGAGCCGGGCGCGACCTTCGCGACGACAAGCTATATCCGCAGGGCGTTCAAGACGTTCTCGGAGACCAACGGCCTCATGGGCACCAACGACGAGCTGATCACGTTCCACGGCCTTCGCCACACGTTCGCAACGCAGTGGATCCGCCAAGGCGGCGATATCAAGGCGCTCCAATCGATCCTCGGCCACAAGGACGCCATGGCGACGCTCAACGTCTACGCCGACATCGAGCCCATCTCCAAAATCCATAACATGCTGCACGCCACGCCGTGCCTTTGGCGCGGGCACCTCGGCCGAGGGTCGATCCGGGTCCCATGTTCCAACAGAGGATCCAGGAGTCCATCGAGACGCTCCAGGCGTTCGGCTACGGCATCACCGAGCCGGACGACCGAAATATCGCCATACGCGCCGTGAAGACGAACAGTTGGCTCTAGCTCACCGAGTACGCGGCAGTGCTGGGCCCATCCCAACTGAGGTCACGGTGGTCCGATAGGGGCGCCGCCCGCGGCATGCGCCGCGGAGCGGTATCCCCTACCGAAGGGCGGGGATGCCCTCCGCTTCCAGTTCGGAATCAGCCGTCGGAGGCGTTCGGCTGACTGCGGGAACGGCCTGTCCGCTCAATGTGTTCGGCTGAGATCGGAAATCAACCCAACACGAGCCGGACACGCGCCAGACGGCTCTTCCCCGTACGGCCTTCCCCCTTACGCTCATGTTGCAGGCATGTAACGCCGCAGCGAGCGCGCCTTTTTTGCGCCAGACAGGTACAATGATGAACACTGTACCGTAGCGGAGCGCCCCGCGCGCGCCGCAACCACGCGAAAGGGTTTCCCATGGCCGAGATCTCGTCCTCCCGCATCGTCATCACCGTCCTTGGCAAGAACCGCCCCGGCATCGTCGCCGGCGTCACCCGCGTTTTGGGCGAGGCCAATGTCGACATCCGCGACATCACGCAGTCCATTATCGAGGACATCTTCACCATGACCATGCTGGCCGACACCGCCGAGTCCAAGCTCGACTTCGCCGAGCTGCAGAAGGCGCTGGCCGAGGCCGGCGAGCTTTCGGGCGTCAACGTGTCCATCCAGCGCGAGGACGTCTTTAACTTATGTACCGCCTGTAGCGAACAGGCCGTACGGGAACAGGCCGGCGCATCTGCACCCAAGCACGCCGCCCCCCATACGGCCCCGAGAGGAGCGCGCATGCTTACGACGCCAAGAAAATCTACTACCGCTTCGATGACCATCTGAGCCGCCTGGTCTTGGATTATGAGGCGAGCCGCCAGATTTCGCCCGAAAGCGAAAACCTCTACCACGGCCTGCCGACTGATCCGTACGACGAGGGTCTGTTCGTCGAGCATAACGTCAAGCGCGGCCTGCGCAATGCCGACGGCTCGGGCGTGGTCGCGGGCCTTACCCGTATCTCGGACGTGCACGGCTACAACAAGGTCGACGGCAAAGTCGTGCCCGACCAGGGCAAGCTCACGCTGCGCGGCTATAGCATCGAGGATCTGGTCAACAATGCCCAGTCCGAGAATCGCTATGGCTACGAAGAAGTCGCCTATCTGCTTATCACGGGCTCGCTGCCCAACAAAGAGGAGCTCGACGGTTTTTGCGAGCGCTTGGGCGCCTTTAGGCATCTGAGCGACGAATACGTCAAAGAGTTCCCCATGACCACGGTGTCGTCGAGCATCATGAATGTGCTCCAGCGCGCCGTGTTGCTGCTTTACGCCTTCGACGCCGAGCCCGACGCGATTACGCCCGAGCATGAGATCGACGTCGCCATTTCCATGCTCGCACGTCTCCCGCGCATCGCCGCCTTCGCACACATGGCCTCGGTCGCCAAGCTTCGCGGCTCCGAGGTTCACGTGCCGCACCCCACGCCCGGTCTCTCCACCGCCGAGACCATCCTACAGGTCCTGC
>ENA-OQCN01000633-OQCN01000633.1-human-gut-metagenome-genome-assembly--contig:-NODE-633-length-18680-cov-3.031423_pt1 | contig 18680 bp, 17 predicted proteins | sample MGYA00242497_ERZ504576 | MGnify/ENA primary metagenome ERZ504576 (study PRJEB26092, sample SAMD00036296) | human gut metagenome | host: Homo sapiens | study: EMG produced TPA metagenomics assembly of... | reverse complement strand
TTTTTCATTCTTCTAAGTCCTTCTTTTACAACAATGCGGTTTCATCCTGCAAATCCATCACGTCACCAACCGTTGCAATCGCTGCAAATTCAATAAACTCTTCCTGCGCTTCTTTTGGAAATCCTTTTTTCTCATACAAACCACAAATCAGCTTGTATGCCACCATTGCCCCGCAAATTCCCTTAAACGGATACCGGCACCCTTCCTGCTTTGGATTTACAATCGCATCCGCAGGTGGAAGAATTGTTTTGATACTGCCATCTTCCTGTTCCTCATACGGAATCTCATGATGGTCGGTCACAATTACTGTCATTCCAAGACTTTTTGCATAGGCAACCTGTTCAATGGCACTAATCCCATTATCACAGGTAATAATCGTATCCGTTCCAGCCTGATAGGCAAGGTCAATCAATTCTTTGCTGATTCCATACCCGTCCTTAATTCGATCCGGAATATCAATATCTACGATTGCTCCTGCTTTTTTTAAGCCAATTAATAGAATATAAGTCGAGCATACGCCGTCAATATCATAATCTCCAATGATTCGTATTTTTTTCTTTTCCCCGATTTTTTCCAGTAAAAGCTCCAGTGCCTTCTCCATTCCTTTCATCAACTGAAACGAATAAATCTGATTCATCCCTCCATGCAGATACTGTTCAATTTCTTCTTCACTTATCCGTTCCCTGTTTCTAATCACCCTTGCAATCACTGGGTCGACTCCAAATTTCCTGCCGATTCCATAAAAATCTGCCTTTTTTGCCAAAACCATCCATTTTTGCATGTCATTTCTGTCCTTATCTTCCTGTTTTTTCTTCTATTATATATACTATACCACACTTATACAATGATACAAATAAAAAAGAGACTGCTTTTAAACAGTCTCTTCCTCAATTTTTATTTCTTTTTCAGTTTTGTTCTCATCACATACCAAAGTGCTCCGGTAATGCATACAGAAGAATATCCACCACATACAATACCTACCATAAGTGGCATTGCAAATTCACGTACAGAAGAAACTCCAAGCACAAACAGGAAGAATACCATGATAAAGGTAGTCAGAGAAGTATAAATACTTCTTGTTAAAGTCTGGGTAATACTGGTATTTACAACCAGTTCCAAATCTTTCTTCTTTCCTGCTGTCTTTAAGTTTTCACGAATACGGTCGAAAATAACGATAGTTGCGTTGATAGAATAACCAACGATGGTCAGCATACACGCAATAAAGGTAGTTCCTACGGATACTCGTGCAATTGCATAGAACGCCAGTACAACCAGTACGTCATGAATCAGTGCAAGTACAGCACTTCCTGCAAAACGGATATCTTTAAAGCGGAACCAGATATATAACAGCATCAAAATTGTTGCAATGATGACTGCTTTTACTGCATCGGAACGCATTTCTTTACTTACTGTAGAAGAAATACTTTCACTTGTAATTAAATCCGGGTCCACATCAAAGTTTTCTACCAGTGCATTGTCTAATTTCTCTCTGGTTGCCACGTCTAAAGTAATGGTCTTAATAATCACCTGATTACTTCCCACTACTTTTGTCGCCTGAATATTCTTATCACCGGTTACTTCTTCTACAACCGGTGTTACCTTAGAATCAATTTCCTGAATGGTCATATCTTCCTTAAAGGTTACATTCGTAGAAGTACCACCCTGGAATTCCAGACTGTATTTTAACGCACTTCCAGTTGTCTTACCAAAGATTATCATAGCTACCGGTGCAGAAAGCACTAAGATCAAAGAAATTGTAAAGAAAATTTTCTTTTTTGCAAGAAAATGAATCGGTTCTCTTTCTTTTTTTGCACCATAGAATTTTTTATCTCTGACTCCGACTGCGTAAACTGCATACATAACAAAGCGTGATACAACAAGTGCAGTAAACATGGATAATACAATACCAAGTGCCAATGTCTGTGCAAATCCTTTCACAGAACCTGTTCCGAGCCAGTTTAATACAAATGCTGCAATCAAGGTTGTAACATTACCATCTAAGATTGCAGAAAAAGCCTTCTGAAATCCGCTCTTAATTGCAGTCTGAACGCTTTTACCGGCGCTGATTTCCTCCTGAATACGTGCATAGATAATAACATTTGCATCCACTGCCATACCGATTGAAAGAATAATACCGGCTACACCTGGAAGAGTCAGCGTCAAATCAAACGCATTTAAACAAATTAAGTCAAGGCAGGTATAGATAATCAGAGCTACACCGGCTACGACACCAGGTACACGATAAACCAGAATCATAAATAAGATAACTAAAATCAGACCAATTGCGGCTGCTTTTAAACTGGTTGCGATTGCTTCTTCTCCAAGCTGTGCTGCTACTACATTGGAACGAAGTTCTTTTAATTCCAGTTTCAGACCACCGATACGATGGTAGATGCCAGACTTTCTGCTTCTTCCGCATTTTTCATTCCGGAAATCTGAGCTTTTCCGTCTTTAATTTCCGCATTTACACTAGGTACACTTACGAACTCACCATCATAATAAATACCGATGGAATCATGCTGTCCTCATAAGCCGCCTTTGTTGCTTCCGCAAATTTATCTGTTCCGTCTTTTGTCAGTGTTAAATCAACAACATTTGTATTATTTTTCAAGTCATCCTGCACGACCTGTGCGCTTGCCGTTTTTACATCTGTTCCGGTCAGCACAATCGAACCGTCTTCTTCAAGTTCTTCGATGGTCTTATTTAAGGTATAAGTAACACCATCTGTTGTTGAATAATTTTCTGTTCCGTCAGAACCTTTATGTGCAATAAAGTAAAGAGAACCTGGTGTTCCGAGTTCTTCCAGAATCGCATTTGCGTCTGTTACATCCGGAATTTCCACGTTAATACGATTGTCTCCTTCTTTGTATACCTGAGCTTCACTACTGTAGTTTTCTACACGTTTCTGAAGCTTATAAATGGTATCTGACATCTCATCATCTGTAGGATTCTTTTTTGATGCCTCATAAGTGATACTGACACCACCGGAAAGGTCAAGACCGCGTTTAATATTCTTTGCGGCTCCTGTTCCTGTTGGTCCTAAACCGACTGCTGATGTAAAGACTAAAAATGCAGTCATAAACACCGTCAGTATCAGCACGAGAATTCCTCTGCTTTTCTTCATGATTTTTCCTTTCTTTGCTGATTGCCTCTTAATTCTCTGTCCTGTCTTACTCTTCTTCTGCCATAGCCGCTTTTATCATAATTGCACATTCTACTCTTTTTCTTTGCAGTTCACAGCCGATTTCATAAACATCATCAATTCTGCCTGTAAAATTATAAGAGTTTGCAGCACATCCGCCACTACAATAAAATCTGGCAAAACAGTTTTTACATTTTTCCTTTGCGTAGACATTACAGTTTTTGAATTGACAGGAAATTTCCGGTTTCTTAACTCCGTCCCAGACATTTCCCATAAGGAATTCTTCCTCACCAACAAACTGATGGCATGGATATAAATCTCCCCAAGGAGTGACAGCCAGATATTCTGTTCCTGAACCGCATCCGGACAGCCTCTTGTATACACAAGGACCTCCTGTCAAATCTATCATAAAGTGGAAGAAGTTAAATCCTTTTCCCTCTTTATTGCGTCGAATCATTTCTTTTGCAAGCTTATCATACTCTTCACAGATTTTTGGAATATCTTCTTTTTTGATTGCATACTCTTCTTTTTCATCTGCTACAACCGGTTCTACAGAAATCTGTTCAAAACCAAGGTCAGCCAGATGCAGTACATCTTCTGAGAAATCCAGATTATGATGGGTAAATGTTCCTCTTGCATAATATTTCTGCTGCCCTCTGCTGTCTGCAAACTTCTGGAATTTCGGAACAACCAAATCATAACTTCCTTTTCCCTTACGGAACGGACGCATAAAATCATGAACTTCTTTTCTTCCGTCAATACTAAGCACAACGTTGTCCATTTCTTCATTGGCAAACTCCATGATGTCATCATCTAAGAGCACACCGTTTGTTGTCAAAGTAAAACGAAAATGTTTATTATGAATCTTTTCCTGTGAACGTCCATAAGCAACTAATTCCTTAACAACATTCCAGTTCATAAGAGGTTCTCCTCCAAAGAAGTCAACCTCAAGGTTTTTGCGGTTTCCGGAATTTGCAATCAGAAAATCAAGTGCCTGTTTTCCGACTTCATAAGTCATCAGGGCTCTTCTTCCATGATACTCTCCCTCTTCCGCAAAACAATATCTACATGCAAGATTACAGTCATGCGCAATATGTAAGCACAGTGCTTTTACTACGGTTGGACGGTCTTTAAAGCTCTCAATCGCATTTTCATAGATATCATTTGTAAACAGCATCTGCGCTTCTTCTAATTCCCGACATTCTTCAATTGCTGTGCGAATATCTTCTTCTTTATATTGATTTTTAAATTTTTCCAAAATGGCTGCTTCTGACATTTTTTCTTCCAGACATCCTACAATATCATAAACAATATCATCTACCACATGGACAGAGCCACTATTTACATCAAGTACGATGTTATAACCATTATTTTTATAACGATGAATCACAACTTTATCCCTTTCTACTCTTCTCTAAAACAGAAAAAGAATCCTGCAGGCAGGATTCTTTTTCCTGTTTTTATTGTTTCTAAAAAATACTATTATTTGTTTTCGCAGCTCTGGTTTCCTACTGTACAGGATGTTTTACAAGCTGACTGACATGAAGTCTGGCATTCGCCACATCCACCTTTTTTTTACTGTGTTCTGTAAACTTTTTTGTATTTAATGTTTTGATATGTTTCATCACATATTCCTCCTGTATTGATACAATTTTTACGCCTATGCGCTTTCGTTTATTATAGCATAGGACCTTATAGATAGGCAAGTATTTTTATTTAAGACAACATTCCCCCAAGTGCCCCTGCCATAATGCATAATCCATAGGTAATAAGAAACTCTTTCAGATCACCTTGTATCTTGCGCTCGGTTATCCATGTCACTACGGTTAAAAGCAGAGCGTAAGAAGCCCCCAGTCCCATTCCCCACAAAAAGCAGTGCTGTCTGATGCTTTTTCCAAGTGCAAAACTTCCCACAAAACAGGACAAAATGTATGTAACTAAAATTCCAAGATGAATCTGGTTTTCGTTTAACTGAAATTTACAAAGTAAAAATGCCAGAATTAACAGCAGCAAACCTGTTACAAGATATGCGACAAGTAACATTTTTATCATCTGTGTCAATTTAGATTGTGTTTTTACGCTTTGTTCCAAAAAAATCCCTCCCATATTTATAGATGTACTTTTCATCATATAATCTATAATATGGAAAGGACTTTTATTCTATCACTTATTTTTTCATGTATTTTCTGCTTTTTCTTCTTCTCTTTCTGGTCAGGTCTGCTTTTACCATAATCGCAAATGATGCAACCGCTGTACCCATCCACGCAAAGAGATTCATACTGTCTCCTGTTTTCGCATTGGAAGAGGCACTTGTGGAAGCAGTTGTACTTCTGACACTGCTCCACTACCCTGTGATGTCAAAAGTATTGGCTTTTCAATCGGTGTTACAGAAGAATCACTCTGACCGGAACTACTTCTATTTAAATTTGTTCCAATTCCGCTTGATGCAACCACTATACCGGATTTCACCGAAGAATCTGTACTGTTTTTCTTCGTACCGGAATTAGAGGCTGTCTTTGAGGATGCCATCGTATTTCCTGCTGCCGGAACCATTGTCAGACTTCCTGCTGTCGCATCACTATAATAAGAAACACTTGGCTTATGATTTGGACTCTTTGTTCCAATTCCGACCAACTGATTTCCGCCTATATTAAATGGGCTGAAAGACGCTGTCTCAAACACCAGATATCCATCTGCAAGATTCAGATTCTGTCCGGCGACAAAGTATTCATACTCTCCCTTTTCTTCCATGTAATGAGCAATAATCAAGGATTCATAAAGCTGCGCCCCTTCCGGAACCGGAATCCTCACCGTAACTTCTTTCCTTCCGGAACTTCGTATTCTTCATCGGTTTTTAAATTCCAAAGCGTAATCTCATAGCTTTTTAAAATTGCCTCGATATCCACCTCTTCTATATCGCTATCTGTAATCTTTGACACTCGTAAATCCACATAAGGTGGAAGAAAATCTCCGTCTACTTTAATTCCTGTTGCACTGTCTTCCAGGTTTCCAATTGGAGCTTTCTCTTCGGTCTGGTCTGGTTCTGCTGTTTCCTGATTCTGAGTGTTCCTGACAGTCTGTTCACCAGTTATTTTGTTTGAAGTTTCACCAGAAGCATCTTTCTCTTTTCCAGTATTTTCTGTCTCCTGAATTTGCTGTTCCCCTGCATTTTCCTGTGCGCCTTCTTCAGAACCAACTGTTTCTTTCGTCTCCTCTGTCGTTTCCGATTCATTTTCGGAATCACTTGGGGTTTGTTCCGAAGTATTTTTATTCTCTTCCTGTACGGTATCTTCTGCCGGGTTTTCTGTTACAGTCTCATTCTTATTTTCCTGTGGATTCTCATCCTTAGCTTCTTCTTTTGAACCTTCCTGCTCGCCTTGTGCCTCCTGCGATTTTAAAGAATCTACAAACACAGTAATGTAACGGACTACTTCCCCGCCCTGTTCACTCCAGCCTTCCACACCAGAATAATCATACGTCTCAATATCATTTGGTGTAAAAATAATCTGCTGCTGGCTCTGATAGGTATCCATTACTTTATCCGGCTCTGCAAAACGAAATGTTCCATCTCCGGAAAAATTTTCCGTTAAAGAAAGTGTATTTAACGCACCTGGTTCACTCATAGTCAAAGAACCCGGAAAGACAACTTCCGGTGCTGTTTTCTTTTGCTGCTCTGTCTCTTTCTGATTCGATTCCTCTGCGTCTTTCGAAGCATCTTCTTTCGTATCTGTTTTTTCAGAACTTTCTTCTGTTGTGTTCTCTTTTTTGGTATCCTGGTCTTTGGTTTCACCCTGCTCTGCTTTTTGTTCTTCCTTCTGACCCACTACAAAGGCAGACTTTCCAAGGTCTGCTTTGTAGTATCTACATCAGATTCATTTAGCCATGCATAAGTTAAGGTTACTTTTCCCTTGCCTGTAACTGAAAGAATTGGTCCTGTAAAGCCCTCTGCACGGCTCACTTCAAACTGCGTCGGCATCCGAAGCGTTGTCTCCTCTGAAATGGTAATCGTTCCACAAACCAGAATTTTTGCTCCTTCTGTAGATAATTCTTTTGCTTTTTCCAGCGAATTAACCGCATTTGCCTTTGAAGTACCGTCACCGCTGTCTGATTTGGTACCATCTACATAAATCATTCTTTTTTCCTGATTCTGTTCTGATGCAGCAGATACTTGTGTGATATGTAATCCGTTTTGTGGAACAGCTCCGCTAAGTACCAATGAAGAAGCCAATGTTACTCCCATTAAAGTTTTATATATTTTTTTATTTCTATTCATAATAATCAGATTAAAATCCTTTCGTAAATCAAAGCAATTTCTGTGGTCTTTCATCTTCCACTTTATATCCGACATATTATAGCATACTTTTGCTTTTTTCAACAGTCCCCAAATTTATATTTTTTGAAAAAAGCCATTTTCCTTGCAATCCCATCAAAAATCATGTATCATAGATTAAATACCATGCTGGTTAAAGTTTTTTTCCGGCGAATTTAAACAAAAAGGAGTGAAGATTCATTGGATTCCAGCGATGCCATACAGTTTCTCATTTTGATTATCCTACTGGCTTTATCTGCATTTTTTTCATCTGCAGAGACATCTATGACAACTGCAAACCGAATTCGTATTCAAAGTCTTGCTGAACTTGGTGATAACAATGCCAAAATCCTGCTTAAAATAACCGATAATTCCGGAAAACTTTTAAGCACAATCTTAATCGGTAACAATATCGTCAATATTGGAGCCTCTTCCCTTGCAACCTCTATGGCTATCCGCTTTTTTGGAAATGCAGCCGTCGGAGTCTGCACCGGACTTCTTACCCTGCTGGTTTTACTTTTTGGTGAAATCACCCCAAAGACACTTGCTACAATTCATGCTGAAAAAATTGCACTGGTTTATGCAAAACCGATTTATGCGCTTATGACGGTTTTAACTCCGGTTATTTTTATCGTCAATCAGCTTGCACAGGGAATCCTTACCATTCTTCGGGTGGATTCCAGTAAAAAGGGAAGCACCATTACAGAACATGAACTGCGTACCATTGTAAATGTCAGTCATCAAGAGGGCGTGCTTGAAAATGAAGAACATGAAATGATTAATAATGTATTCGATTTCGGTGATTCTTTAGCACGTGATATTATGATTCCTCGTATTGACGTCACTTTTATTGATGAGGACAGTTCTTACGAAGATTTAATTGAGTTATTCCGTGCACAAAAACACACACGTTTCCCAGTCTACAAAGAGACAACCGACCATATCGTTGGAATTGTCAACGTCAAGGATTTACTGCTCTTAGACAAGCAGGAAGAATTTTGTTTATCCAGTATTATGAGAGAACCGTATTTTACCTTTGAATACAAAAAAACTTCTGAACTGCTTATGGAAATGAAAGAAGAATCAGTTTCGTTTGCCGTTGTTTTGGATGAATACGGTGCAACTGCCGGAATTATTACTCTGGAAAATCTGTTAGAAGAAATTGTAGGCGATATTCATGATGAATATGATGATTCAGAAGAGGATGATATAACAGAAATCATTCCAGACAGAGAATACATAGCAAAAGGCTCTGCACGACTTGATGATTTAAGTGATTTTCTCCATGTTAACATGGACTCAGAAGATTATGATTCGATTGGCGGTTATATTATTGAACAGCTCGATCGACTTCCAGAAACCGGGGAATCTGTCACAACCCCTGACCAGATACGTCTGGTGGTTGACAAAATCAAAAAGAACCGAATTGAAACCGTTCATATTTATCTTCCGGAGTCTTTGCACAGCCAGACTTTCTCTGACAAAAATGACAAAACTGACAAAACTGAACATTAACACACAGAAAGAAGGATTGAAACAACGATGGGTAGTTTTTTTAACATGGACAGTCCGGTTATGAGGTTCCTGTCCCGTTTATGTGACTTGATGATTTTAAATATTTTATGCCTGATTTGCTGTATTCCGATTGTTACAATCGGTGCATCCATTACCGCACTTTATTCGGTAACTTTAAAGATGGTAAAAGGGGAAGATTCCTATATTGCAAAAGGCTTTTTTAAAGGATTCCGCCAAAACTTCAAAATCTCTACGATTATCTGGCTGATTCTGCTTGTTATCGGTGCTCTGCTTGCCTTTGACTTTCGTGCGACAAATATGCTTCCGGCTGCTTTCCAGAACGTTTTCCGTGTTTTGGTCGGTGCATTTATTACACTTTATATTTTGCTGTTTTCCTATATCTTTCCATACATTGCAAGATTTGAAAACGGAATCAAAGATACCATAAAAAATTCAGTTTTAATCAGTATCTTAAACCTTCCACGTACTATTTTAATCGTACTTTTACCAATCGGTCTGGTTGTCTTTACATTCTTAACCAAGACAACCTTAGCTTATGGAAGCCTGTTATGGTTTTTAATGGGAGTTTCCTTTGTTGCTTATGTAAATTCCATTTCCTTCCGGATCGTATTTGCAAAATATGAACCAAGTGAAGACGAGGAAGAACCCTCATTTGATTCTGAAGAAGTAAACGAAACAGCAAACGAAGAAAAATAAATTTTTTACAGGTCAGGTCATAGAGTAAAGCGGATATTCGCAATCCGCTTCGCTACTTGCTCATGAATGTTCAACTTGAATCTATGACCTGACTTCTTTTTTTATCTCATTTAAAATTTCATGAAACTGACTTCCACAGCGCTCTACTTCTCCAAGCACAGTCTCAATCCCCTCTTTTGATAAATACCAGTTCTCGGCTGTTATCGGGCTTTCTTTTGCCGGACACACGAAAAATTCAGTTTCCGGATATAAGAGTTGATAATACAATAACGCTCTTCTTGCATGATACGGCATACAGCAGAGAATCGCTTTTTTTACTTCCATCCCTTCTTTATCCGTCACTTTCTTAGAATAAATTGCATTTTCATAAGTATACGTTGCATTATCTTCTTTTAAGATGTCTTTTTTATCCACTCCGTTTTGAACTAATACCTGCTGTAAAAATTCCCATTCAGTTTCAAACTTTCCCTGATACAGTTCTTGTTTTTGCAAAACTCCTGCAAAATGACCAAGCACTACACTATAATGACCAGATGGCAGAAGCTTCTTCGCAAACTCTTCTCGATATAGCTCTGCTGCACGCTCAGATGGATTTGGAAATCCATTTCCCGGAATAAAAATAATATCTGCTTTTTGAGGCTCTTGGTCTATAAAAATAAAATCTGTTATCTGCTTTAAAAATTTTTCATACATCTGTCTTATCCTCTTCTGATTTCTTATCGCATAGAATACGAGTGTCAAAAATAAGTTTTATTACTTACATCCATATAGAAAAAGAAGCCGGTTTCTCCGACTTCTTAAGGCTTCTATTTCATTTTCATTCATCTGCAAAAATTACATTGCGATAATAATTCCGCCATCATTTGCGTACATACTGCTGACACCCGCAGTATCTAACAAAACCACATCTTTTACCGGAATCCGCTCTAAAATTGCCTCTTTTACTGCCTGTGCACGTGCCGGACAGTTACAATGACTAATTCCCAGCACCTTTTCTGCCGGATTTGGTGTGCGTTCTACCACATAATCAACCATTTTCATCACTGCTTTATTCATTCCTCTTGCCTGGTCAAGCTGAACAATCGTACCTTCCGGTGTAGAACCCATCACTGGTTTGATTTTTAAAGCAGTAGCCACAAATGCTTTTAAATTGCTCAATCTTCCATTTTTACGAAGTGTTTCGAGCGTTTCAAGCACAAAATACGTATTCTGTTCACTGATATAGGCATCTACTTTTTTTATTACTTCTTCAAATTCCATCCCCTGTTCTTCACACTCTTCAATTTTTAAAGCAATTAAGGTCTGTCCAACTGACGCAGAGTGAGAATTAAACACATGAATTTTTTTTATCCGGATGTGTTTCCTTTAATAAATTCATTCCCAGAACTGCGCTGTTATAAGAACCGCTCAATTCAGAAGAAAGTGTTACTGCATATACGTGTTCTGCCTCACAATCATACGCTGACATATAACGTTCTGGTGACGGGCAGGATGATTTCGGGCAATTTGGACTCTCTGCAACTCGTTTTAAAAAATATGCCTGGTCAAAAGTATCATCATCTATAATATCTTCATCATCCACGGTCAGTGTCAACGATGCTCTTTCCACAGCCGGACTGTCTTTCCATTTTTCTACTAATTCTCCACAACTGTCTATCACAATTTTATATCTCATATTGCACCCTCTTATATGTAGTTTCTAATACTATGTTTTATAATACCATAAAACACTATACTTGAAAAGGCTTTTTCCTTAAAAAGACTTTGATTTTTTTACCGAATCGTTTATACTTAAAAAAGTAAACACAAAAAAGATGAGGTTTTTCAATGATTGCATTAAACGTACAAGATGTCAAAGATTTTATGGCACGGCTCTTAATTTCAGAAGAATTTGACTCATTCTGGCTCTGTGAGGCTTCAATTACCACATTTTCAACCTTTCAAATTGATGGAACCCTGCGCCCTGAATTTTTTGACACTGAAGAAGCCGAAGCCCTTACAAAAAGCGGTCGCACCCATTGCCTGTGGCAGGAAGTAAAGCCCTACTGTTTTTCTGTTATCAAAGGGAAAAAACACCGCTTTCCTTTAAAATTGTATTTCAATTATCCAGACAGGCTTCCGAACAGCTTCTCTTAAAAATGCTTCAAGCTGGAGCATCAACGATATTTATGGGCTTTATTTAAATCTGCAGTATGATGGTACTTCCCTAATCTGTACCACCGGCACTTCCATGAAACTATTTTCTATGGATAAATCACTGGATCTTCTCTGGGATGAAGCTGTCATCACATTTTTTAAAAAACACCAGATTGCCATGCTTTCTGTCTAAAACATGGCATATAAATGTACCACAAAGTGAAGGTTAAAAAGCCTTCATAAATATCTAACATAACTTTACAGGAGGAATTTTACTTATGATACAAGATATTTACCCACATATTTATCACAACGAATATACCCCTCACGAACCAAATCCTGAAGATATTGTTCTTCATTATAAAGACAACACTGTTTTTGTAAAAAAAGAAGAACAAAATATTTCGTTTTTAAAATTCTCTGAAGTTGTTTCCGTTTATCCAAAAGCAAAAGAAACATTTATCTATCTGTTTTCTATTGATAAGGTTTCTTATTATCTTATCCCTGAACTTCCAGAAGCTCTTTTTTCAAACTATCACTTTGAAAATAATCGTCTTTTCCGTACTGCACGACCAAAAGACCTCGCCTTTGCCGGAATCACCGGATGGCAGTTATTTACATGGTACAGTGAACACAAATTCTGTGGAAAATGCGGTTCTCCAATGAAATCAGATAAAAAAGAACGTATGCTTCACTGTCCGAACTGCAACACAATCGAATATCCAAAAATTTGTCCGGCAGTTATCACAGCAGTACGAAATGGAAACAAACTGCTTTTATCTAAATATGCGGGTCGTGAATACGTTCACTACGCACTGATTGCCGGTTTTACCGAAATTGGGGAAACCATTGAAGAAACCGTAAAACGTGAAGTAATGGAAGAAGTTGGATTAAAGGTTAAGAATCTGCATTTCTATAAAAGCCAGCCTTGGTCTTTTTCCGGAACACTGTTATTTGGATTTTTCTGTGATTTGGATGGAGAAGATACGATTTCTCTTGATGAAGAAGAACTTTCCATGGCAGTCTGGATGGAACGTGAAAATATTCCGGATGACCCGGAACAAATCAGCCTGACCCGTGAAATGATGACCGTCTTTAAAAACGGAGAAGATAAAAAATACTGTTAACTCTTAAATGAAACAAAAGTGCCCCTGAATTTTTCTACAAACTCAGGGACACTTTTTATGGTTCACCTTATTATTTTGTCATTTCCATCATAATTTCATTGCTTCTTGCAACAAATTTTGTCATCTCTTCCGGAGTCAGCTGTCTATGCGTAATCACAGCTAAATCATATAACTGCTCGCATACCAGTTTGGTTAAATCTCCTTCTTTGTTTGCCAGCACATACTGCACCAGTTTATTATTTAAGTTTAATACCAGTGTTTCCTGTCCGCCAAACATAGATGAATCCATGCCGTACATATTGTACATCTTCATCATTTCCTGCATACGACGGCTTTCTTCTGTCACTGTCATCATAGAAGAAACACTTTCGTTTTTCAGCTTTTCGGCTTTTACTGTCAGATTTTCTTTTCCTAATGCTTTCTTAAAGATTTCGCCTAACTCTTTGGTCTGCTCTTCTAAGTTTTCTTCGCCGTCTGATTTTACAGATTCATTGATGTCTGCATCAATACGCATGAATTTTACAGTTTCTTTTTTCTGCTCTACATGAGAAATAAATGCAGAATCAATGTTATGCTTTAAGATGAGCGCATCCTGTCCCTCTTCTTTAAACATATTGATGTACTGGCTCTGCTGTACTTCGTCTGTTACATAATAAACCGTTGTTTTTTCCGGTTCTTTTCCTTCTTCAGCATCTTTTTTAATTTCTTCTGCTGTTTCTTCTTTATTCTCTTCGATTACTGTTTCAGCTTCCTCTTTTGCCTCTTCTTCTGTCTCATTTTCCTTTAAGTAATCTTCCAGAGTCAGGTATTTTCCATCCAGATTCTTATACAGGATATAATCCATCATTCTGTCTGAAAATTTAGTGTCTTTCAAACAGCCAAATTTGATAAACGGATTGATATCATCCCAGTATTTTTCATAAGTTTCACGGTCTGTCTTGCACATTCCGGAAAGTTTATCTGCCACCTTCTTACTGATATATTCAGAAATTTTCTTAACAAATCCATCATTCTGAAGAGCACTTCTTGATACATTCAGTGGTAAATCAGGGCAGTCAATCACGCCTTTTAACAACATTAAAAATTCAGGAATAACTTCTTTAATGTTGTCTGCAATAAATACCTGATTGTTGTATAACTTAATGGTTCCTTCAATGGATTCATATTCCGTATTAATTTTCGGGAAATATAAGATACCTTTTAAGTTAAACGGATAATCCATATTTAAATGAATCCAGAATAACGGCTCCTTATAATCCATAAATACTTTACGATAAAATTCTTTATATTCCTCTTCGGTACACTCATTTGGATGTTTCATCCACAGAGGCTGTGTATCGCTCAAAGAAACCGGTCTTTTGTTAATCTTAACCTGGTCTTTTGCAGGAGAAACTTCTACAACTTCTTTTTCTCCATTTTCATTTTCTTTTTCTTCTGTTTTGGCATCTTCATGAATATGCTCTACAACAACATCATCTTCTCTTAAGTCAGCTTCATCAATTGTTTCATATTCCTGCGGAGCATTTGCCTTGGAAAGATAAATCTCTACCGGCATGAATGAGCAATATTTTTCGATAACTTCTCTTGCACGGTATTCATTTGCAAACTCAAGACTTTCTTCATTTAAATGCAGGGTGATTTCAGTACCGACTTCTGTACGATTACTGTCTTCAAGTTCATACTCTGTACCACCATCACAAGACCAGTGAACTGCCTGTGCTCCCTCTCTGTAAGAAAGAGTATCAATTTCAACTACATCGGCAACCATAAATGCAGAGTAGAATCCCAGACCAAAGTGTCCGATAATCTGGTCTTCATTTGTTTTATCTTTATATTTTTCAAGGAACTGGGTTGCTCCTGAAAAAGCAATCTGAGTAATGTATTCTTCTACTTCATCTGCAGTCATACCAAGACCGGTATCAATGAATTTCAGGGTTTTTTCTTCTGGATTTACAATTACCTGAATCTGATTTTTATGATTTTCAGGAAATGTATATTCTCCCATTACCTCTAATTTTTTTAATTTTGTAATTGCATCACATCCGTTGGAAATTAATTCACGGAAGAAAATGTCATGGTCGGAATATAACCACTTTTTAATAATTGGAAAAATATTGTCACTGTTAATTGATAAACTACCACGCTTACTAGCCATGATATAAACATCTCCTTTTACTTTCTCTTTTTGCAGAAAACTTCTCTTTTCTGCTGCTAAAATCAATATTAATACTTAAAGAGTAAAAAGTCAAGAAAAAATTAGCACTCATTTTAGTTGAGTGCTAACAAGTTTTTATAAATTTTCTAAACAAAGAATAAAATCTATGCAATTTCACAGGTGTTCGATTGGAACGTCAAAAAATAGTTATCTCAAAAACAAATGCAGGAATAAATTCTTATACTTTCGATAAGGAAGATAGCGAATCGGAATATCTATTTTACTTTTTCTTACAAGCAGACTCTTTTTATGACTAAACGTATCAAATCCCGCTTTTCCATGATAACTTCCCATTCCACTTGCACCGACTCCTCCAAATCCCATATAGGAAGTTGCCAGATGTACTATGGTATCATTGACACATCCGCCCCCAAAGGAAAGCTGTGAGAGCACCTGTTTTTTGACAGACTGCTCTTTTGTAAATAAATAGAGTGCAAGCGGTTTTTCCTTTTGTTTTACCAGATTTACGGCTCTCTCTATGGTTTCAAATCCAATCACCGGCAGAATGGGACCAAAAATTTCCTCCTGCATCACCGGCGCATCAAAGTCAGTTTCATTTAAAATAGTCGGTGCAATCTGCAAGGTTTCTTTTCGTCCATATCCTCCGCTTACAACCAGTTCTTCTTTTAACAGCTTCATCAGCCTTTCATAGTGATAACTTGAAATTATTTTAGGATAATCTTTGCACTTTAACGGTTCTTTTCCGTACATTCTGTGAATCCATTTACACATTTTTAAAATCAATTCTTCTTTTACGGATTCCTGAACCAACACATAATCCGCCGCAACACAGGTCTGACCACTATTTAAAAATTTTCCAAACACAATTCTTTTAGCCGCAAGATTTAAGTCCGCACTTTCTTCTACAATACAAGGACTCTTTCCTCCCAATTCAAGTACAACCGGTGTCAGCTGTTTTGCTGCCTGTTCCATAATCAGTTTTCCAACTCTTGGTCCACCTGTATAAAAAATAAAATCAACTTTCTGCTCTAACAACTTTTTATTTTCCTTTTCCCCGTCTTTGATTACAGCTACAAACTCTAAAGGAAATGCTTCTTCGATTATCTTTTTTATCATTTTAAAAGACACTGTCGATGCTCCAGATGGTTTTATCACGCAACAGTTTCCTCCTGAAATTGCATCAATAAGTGGCTGAAGACAAAGCAAAAACGGATAATTCCACGGTGCAATAATTAAGACCACACCATAAGGCTCCGCAATTACCATACTTTTTGCCGGAAACTGAGCAAGGGGTGTCGGCACCCGCTTTTCTTTCATCCAGCTGGCCAGATGTTTTTTTACATAACGAATCTCATTTAAAAGAAGGCCTGTTTCTGTCATATAACTTTCAAACGCACTTTTATGCAAATCTTTTTTTAAGGCATCTGCAATTTCTCTTTCATGTTTTTTAATTATGATTTCAAGCCTGTTTAATGCGTTCTGACGAAATTGGATTGATTTTGTCGCTCCCGTCTCAAAAAAGTTTCTTTGCTCTTTTAAGATTTTTTCTATTTCCATGCAGTCTGCCTCACTTTCTTTTTTAATCACCCAAAATATTTAAAAAACAGGCAGTCTTTCCTAACGAAAAAACTACCTGCCTTCTTTTGCCTCTTAGCCCTCTACAATCAAATACTGACCATTTGGAAGGGCAAATACTTCACTGGCTTCTTCAAGTTCATTCATGGACATTTCATCGACATCCATACCATTTTCTTCAAAATATTCTTTTACTTCTTCTAAAGTATCCACAACAACTGCCATACAATCTTCTAAAAATGCTTCTGCTTCTTCCACAGTTTCTGCAACCGGCTCCGGAAACAGTTGTTCCTGATTTCTTAAAAATGTAATCAAGCACTCCTCACTAAATTCATTCATTCGTTTTTCCTCCTTAATCCTATCATCTTTTTTTCAAAAACCGTTTTCACGTGTTTTGTACTCTTATCTCAGATCGAGATACTCCCTTTGAAACCTTAATGGTTATGCTGTCACACATTTTTATGCGCTTTTGCATAAGCCAGAATTTCTTCCGGTTTGTCTACAATTTTAGCTGCATGATGTTCTTCCAGTTCTTTTCTTGGACGAAATCCCCAGGTCACACCAATTGTAAACATTCCTGCGGCATTTCCGGTATCCATATCTGTATTGGTATCTCCCATATAAAGACACTCTGAAGGTTTGGCATTGAACTCTTTCGCAATCGCAAGTGGTCCAAGTGGAGAAGGTTTTCTTGGAATTTCGGCAGTCTGACCCTGTACTTTATCAAACAATTCTTCTCCAAATATTTTATTTACCACATCTACTGCTGCATGATGTGGTTTATTTGAGCAGACACCTATCTTAATGCCTTCTTTTTTTAATCCATTTAACATCTCCACAATGCCATCAAACGGCTTTACATGATAAAACGGGTCCTCTTCAAACCATTTGCGGTAAATCTGTTTTGCTTCTTCATAATCAACTTTATCTATTCCGCCGGATGCCTCTAAAATTCTTCTTACCAGCTCATCTGCCCCATCTCCGGCAAAAAAATTATATCCTTCTACCGGCTGTTCTTTAAGTCCATAATGGCTCAGCAGACGGTTTCCCACTACCGCAATCGATTCTACCGTATCTGCAATTGTTCCGTCTAAATCAAAAATACATGCTTTTATCATTTGTTCTCCCAGTCCTTCCAGCTCATTCCCATATTTTTTACTTCCTGATATAATCTTGAAATCGGCATACCTACCACATTATAATAATCGCCTCTTATCTCTTTTATAAATTTTGCACAGAGTCCCTGAATTGCATAAGCTCCCGCCTTATCCATCGGTTCTTTGCTCTGTACATAAGTTTTAATTTCTTCTTCACTCATCGGATAAAATACAACTTCTGTCTTTTCAAAAAAAGTCTGTTTTGTCTCTGCCTGATTTTCTCTCACAAACAGACTCACTCCTGTATAAACAAAGTGAGAATTTCCCTGAAGCTTTTTTAACATCGACACCGCTTCTTCTTCATCTGCCGGTTTTCCAAGAATGTTTCCATTCACAGCAACTACAGTGTCCGCTCCAATAACGCAGACATCTCCTGTTGTTTTTGAAAATACGTCCTCTCCTTTTTGGCTCGAAAGCTCCATCACGACTTCTTCTGGATTCGTGCTTGTAATGACCTCTTCTGCTTCACTTTTACAGACTTCAAATACACATCCCATCTGAGTAAGCAGTTCTTTTCGTCTCGGTGAGCCACTGGCTAATAAGATTCTTTTCATATCTTAAGTTCTCCGTTGTTATTCTTTTGAATGTAAATCATTGCTTCTACATTCTTAACTCTTTTTTAGTATAATATTTCTTCGTCCTACATGCAATATCTTTTATTTGTAAAAAATTCATTTCACATTCTTGTTAAAATGTATTATAATGGTAATAATAAAAACAGACAGTTAGAAAGGACGTATGTATATGGGTAGTTTTTATAAGAAAGCTTTAGGATTTGGAGCACTTGGAGCTGCAGCTGGAGCCGTTGCATATTATCTCAAAAAAC